>Ga0209272_10000796_pt1 | contig 22579 bp, 19 predicted proteins | sample tdDd002_FD_187125 | JGI IMG/M metagenome (GOLD analysis project Ga0209272, IMG submission 187125) | Marine sediment microbial communities from the Atlantic coast under amendment with organic carbon and nitrate - tdDd00.2 (SPAdes)... | ecosystem: Environmental > Aquatic > Marine > Coastal >... | reverse complement strand
ATCTTACCACCTGACTGAGGTGCCGTTGCCCCTACAGGGATAGTCCAAGCACGGACTTCTTTAACACCCGCAGTGAAGTAAGTCTGAAGGGTAAGTAGTTCGTAACCTGAACGGATCACGCGGTTTAGACCCGGCTCTTCGATACCCATGTCGGCCAGGAACTCTTCACGATCTTCGTCGTCAAGCTCAGAGAGTTCAGATTCGATAGCTGCACACACAGCAACAACCACGTTGTTTTCTTTTTCTGCGTAGTCGCGAACTGCGTCTAGGTATGGGTTATTTTCAAAACCATCTTCATTCACGTTAGCGATGTACATGGTTGGTTTTAGCGTTAGGAAGTTTAGGTAGCCAATTGCCGCCAACTCTTCTTTTGCTAGGTCAACCGTACGTGCCATGCCGCCTTCAGTGAACACTGGCAGCAGTTTTTCAAGGACCGTAAGTTCAAACTTAGCGTCTTTGTCGCCACCTTTTGCTTTCTTTGCATTACGCTGGATCGCGCGCTCACAAGAATCTAGGTCGGCCAGTGCTAGTTCAAGGTTGATCACTTCAATGTCTTCGATTGGTGATACTTTTCCTGAAACGTGAACGATGTTTTCGTTTTCAAAACAACGTACAACGTGACCAATAGCATCTGTTTCACGGATGTTGGCTAGGAACTTGTTACCTAGACCTTCACCTTTAGACGCGCCAGCAACTAGGCCTGCGATATCTACAAATTCCATCGTCGTTGGTAAGATCTTCTGTGGGTTGACGATTTCTGCCAACGCATCAAGGCGAAGATCTGGCACTGGAACAATGCCTGTATTTGGTTCGATAGTACAGAAAGGGAAGTTAGCCGCTTCAATACCAGCTTTGGTTAGTGCGTTAAACAGAGTTGATTTACCAACGTTTGGTAGGCCAACGATGCCACATTTAAAACCCATGATTTAGACCTTATTCAGCTTTGAACGTGTGTAAGCGATTTTGCGCTTTGGTTAAGCCATCTTTGAGTAAAATATCAAGACAGCGCACAGACTCATCGACTGCTGCGTCTAGGCACTCCTGCTCTTTGGCAGGGGCTTTACCCAGGACGTAACCCGCGACTCTATCTTTGTGTCCCGGATGGCCGATGCCGATCCGTAGACGGTAGAATTCTTTGTTATTGCCTTGTTTACTGATGATGTCACGTAGGCCGTTGTGACCGCCGTGACCACCGCCTTTTTTGAATTTAGCTACACCTGGCGGCATGTCTAATTCATCGTGAGCGACCATGATCTCTTCTGGCTTGATCTGATAGAACTTAGCCAGAGCAGCAACCGCCTTACCGGATAGGTTCATAAAGGTAGTTGGGATCAGTAAACGGAGATCTTGACCATTGACCACAATACGGCCCGTTTGACCAAAAAACTTCGCTTCGTTTTTCAGCGTAATATTGTGAACACGAGCAAGTTCTGTGACCGCCCACGCGCCAGCATTGTGACGAGTTCTTGCGTATTCAGGGCCCGGATTTGCTAGCCCAACGAGCAGTTTTATCTGTTGACTCAAGGTAAGGATCTCTCTTGGAATCTCAAAAGCGCGGTATGATAGCACACTTCTGTGCTATCAAGCGACCGCATCCTAATCGTGTTTTATTTGGCTTTTTTGAGGGTGACCGTTAATACGGCGCTTAATGCCAGTGTGTAGCAATAATAAGAGTGGGTAGTCACTTCAAGCGGAGAAAGCTGCAAAATTGAGCCAATTAACAGCACTTGCGCGCCGTAAGGCAGGATGCCTTGAATAACGCAGGAGAAAATATCTAGCAAACTCGCGCTGCGCTTGGGGCAAATATCGTGTTTTTCGGCAAGATCTTTGGCAATGCTGCCGGAAACCAGAATAGCAACGGTGTTATTCGCGGTGCAAAAGTTCACTAAGCTCACCAATAGCGCGATACCAAATTCACCACTTTTTTGATTCGAGTTTTTCAGTGCTCGAGCCAATTGTCCTGTAATGTAATTAAGGCCACCTTGTTGTTTCATGAGTTCACTCAGCCCGCCAATCAACATCGACAATAAGAAGATCTCCTGCATATTGCCAAATCCGCTGTAAATATCTTGGCCGTATTGGGTCTGGTTGTACTCAGCAGCTGTCGAGAGCCCAATGCCGCCGGCCATGATTATACCGATGGTGAGTACCGCAAAGACGTTGATACCCGATACCGCTAAGATGAGTATGGTCAGGTAGGGGAGAACGTTGATCCAATGAAAGCTTTCGACCGCAGGGGCTTCGGTTGGAGTACTTAAGAAAGCAAACAAAATCAAAGAGACGATAGCGGCAGGGAGCGCAATGCTGATGTTCTCTTTAAATTTGTCTTTCATTTCACAGCCCTGAGAGCGGGTTGCCGCAATGGTGGTATCAGAAATAATGGAAAGGTTATCGCCAAACATGGCGCCGCTTAATACCGCGCCTGCCGCAATGGCGTGATCGATCCCCGCAGCATCAGCAATACCCAATGCTACTGGCGCTAGTGCGGCAATGGTGCCCATAGAAGTGCCCATCGCGGTAGCAATAAAAGCGGCAATGATAAACAGGCCCGGTAAAATTAGGCTTGGTGGCAGCAGCGATAAGCCAAGGTTCACTGTTGCGTCGACGCCGCCGGTTGCTTTGGCGACAGAAGCAAATGCTCCAGCCAACAAATAGATAATACACATCGAGATGATGTCGCTGTGTCCAACCCCACGAATAAACTGCTCAATGGCCTTGTTTAGTGTCTCTTTGCTCAGCAGTATCGCAATGACTACCGCAGGCAGCGCGGCGACAGGCGCAGGCAACTGGTAAAAAGCAAACTCCACCCCTTGCAGCGTCAGGTAGCTGCCGACCCCGATAAACAGAGAGAGGAACACCGCCAACGGCAATAGGGCTTTAATGGAAGCAGGGCTCTGCATGATAGTTTACTCAATAGTTGGAAATTGGCGCTAAGGGTACGGAAAACGAATAGACGTGTCAATGTCTGGATGGCTATACGGCCTAAGGGCGAAAGGCAAAACTTGACGAAAACGCGTGACAAAGGAAGGTTGTAATAGAAAAATCAGAGCCCAGAGCCCAGAGCCCAGAGCCCAGAGCCCAGAGCCCAGAGCCCAGAGCCCAGAGCCCAGAGCCCAGAGCCCAGAGCCTAAACAAAAAAATACCCCGCCAAAGCGAGGTATTTAATTGAAGTTGGATAACTAATGCTCTGGTCTTAAGCCTGTAGTGTTAGCGTCCTACTGCCTGCTCTTAGTTGAACATCGCAGAGATAGACTCTTCGTTGCTGATGCGACGAATGGCTTCTGCTAGCATGCTAGATAGAGTCAGTTGAGTAACTTTACCCGTAGCAGCCATTTCATCAGACAGTTGAATTGAGTCTGTGATGATCACTTGGTCAAGAACAGAGTCCTTGATGTTGTCTGCAGCGTTACCAGAGAAAACAGCGTGAGTTGCGTAAGCGAATACACGCTTAGCACCGCGCTCTTTTAGCGCTTCAGCTGCTTTACATAGTGTGCCGCCTGTGTCGATCATGTCATCAACGATCACGCAGTCGCGACCTTCAACATCACCAATTAGGTTCATCACTTCAGAAACGTTCGCACGTGGGCGACGTTTGTCTACGATAGCGATATCAGTGTCGTCGAGTGCTTTTGCAGTTGCGCGAGCACGAACAACGCCACCTAGGTCTGGAGATACCACAACAGGATCTTCAAGACCACGAGCGCGCATATCTTCAAGTAGTACCGGAGTACCGAAGATGTTGTCTACCGGTACATCGAAGAAGCCTTGGATTTGCTCTGCGTGTAGGTCGATAGTGAGTACGCGGTCAACGCCAACGTTAGAAAGGAAGTCTGCAACAACTTTTGCAGTGATTGGCACACGAGCAGAACGTACACGACGATCTTGACGAGCGTAGCCAAAGTAAGGAATAACGGCAGTAATACGGCCCGCTGAAGCGCGGCGCATTGCGTCAATCATTACCACCAATTCCATTAGGTTGTCATTGGTTGGCGCACAAGTTGATTGGATGATGAATACATCACTACCACGAACGTTTTCGTTGATTTGTACAGCGACTTCGCCGTCAGAAAAACGAGAAACAGTTGCGTCTCCTAGAGAGATGTATAGACGATCAGCAATGCGTTGGGCTAGTTCAGGTGTTGCGTTACCAGCAAATAGCTTCATATCAGGCACGGTGGAAACCTCGGTTTGCGTCCAGTTTTAGATAGATTGTGAGTAGGCTGACTCATATTCAGCCAATCTTTCTTTTAGAGGCGAAAGATTTACGCCTGCAGCTACAAAAGCGTGGGTACCGCTTGGCAGCTGAGAGAGTACCGATTCTGCTTCGCCTTTGCTGGAAAACTCAGCAAAAACGCAGGAACCAGTACCCGTCAATCTTGACGGCGCGTATTGTAGCAGCCAAGAAAGTTGCTTATCAACCTCCGGATAGAGGATTCGCACGATTTTTTCGCAATCGTTTTCGTAAACCTCCTCCAAAAGCGTTGTCAGCTCTCGCTTTATTGTGTTTCTTGTTAATTGTGGATGAGAGAAAATTTCTGCCGTCGAAATGCTCACATCGGGCCTAACGACCAAATACCAGTTCTGTTTTGGTTCAACCTCGACCAATTTTTCACCAACGCCTTCGGCAAATGCGGCAAAGCCTTTGACAAAAACGGGCACGTCAGCGCCAAGCGCTAGGCCTATTTTTGCCAGCTGCTCGTCACTCAAATTTAGCTGCCATAAAAAGTTCAAGGCCACTAAGGTGGTGGCGGCGTTAGAAGAGCCACCGCCAATGCCGCCGCCCATAGGCAGGATCTTATTCAGTGTAATATGCGCCCCAAACTGACAGTCCGTTTGGTTTTGCAGGGCTTTCGCTGCTTTCCAAATCAGATTATCTTCCAGCTTAACGCCTTCAATGGCGGGAGACAGCGTGATTTGGCCGCTGGTATTGGCTTCGATCGTTAACTCATCCCCATAATCGATAAACTGAAATAGGGTTTGCAGATCATGGTAGCCATTGGGTTTTTGACCTGTAATGTAAAGAAATAGATTGAGCTTAGCAGGAGAAGGCCAAGAGGTTACTGAAGTGATCATTGCGTTATTACCCATTTGGAGATAGCTAATTTTATTTTGGTTTGGTCGTGGTTTAGCGTAATACTACTCGGTAGCACTAAGCTGGGTTGATCCTTCATGCTTTGTTCGCTATAGCGATTAAACACCACATTCCAAGGTTGGCCATTGACGTTTTTTTGCAAAGACTCGAGGGTATTGAGGCTGCCAATTTGATAATCGTCTGCGTTCGTTGGTAATCCTTTTGCCCAGTCGGAGAGTTCTTTAACAGGGATGCTAAGTCCGGTGAGCTTTTTTACCAGCATATTGGCATTGGGGTGCTCGAACGTTCGGCCATCATGGGTGACGACTTTGGCTCCTAACGTCGTAATGGTGAGATCGAGTGCCGTTTGGCCTAAAAAAGTGGTTAAGGTAAGTTGGCTTTTGGCCGGGGAGCGCTTCCAGTAAAAGTTTAAGCTTTGGCGCTCATCAGGGCTGATGTAGGCCATTTTCCCCGATAGGGTGTAACGGGATAGCTCGGCTAACTGCTGCTGATGAGCTTGCCATTCTACGCTATGGGTGGGTTCGGTCGGCAGGCTGCTACAGCCGCTCAATAAGTAGCCAGAAGCTAATAAAATCAACCAATGCGACTTTTTTCGCCAGTTAGCAAAGCCAGAATTAAGGTGAAACACTAGAATTACGACCTCTATTTACCAATAATGTGGCCTACTATAGCATTGAAATCACGAAGTCAGACAATCCCCTCTTTAAATAGACCCTGCCATCAAGTAAAATTCCCGGTCTTATACCACTCTGGACTGAGAACACCGATTACATGTCTTTGCTTGCCATAGGTATCAATCACAATACCGCCTCCGTTGATTTGCGCGAAAAAGTTGCCTTTTCACCAGAAAAGCTGACTCAAGCGTTAAGCGAATTTGCAGCAAATAACCATGTTGAAGGTGGGGTTATACTCTCTACGTGTAATCGAACGGAGCTTTATTGTAACGTTAAGCGTGATGGCAAAGGGAAGCTGATTGATTGGCTGACCCAGTTTCACGATCTTCGCCCAGAGGAATTGATGTCCAGCTTGTATATTCATGAAGAGCAAGCTGCAATCAAGCACCTGATGCGGGTTGCTTGTGGTTTAGACTCTCTGGTGCTTGGTGAGCCGCAAATTCTCGGCCAAGTAAAGCAGTCGTTTTCCGATGCGCGCGAATACAACGCCGTAGATGCAGCGATGGAAAAACTGTTTCAAAAAGCGTTTTCTGTTGCGAAACGCGTTCGCACGGAAACTGAAATTGGTGGCAACGCCGTTTCTGTTGCCTACGCCGCGTGTACGTTAGCGAAACAGATTTTTGAATCAATTGAAGAGACCACCATTTTGCTCGTAGGGGCAGGGGAAACCATTGAGTTGGTCGCAAAGCACCTTGATGGTCATGGCTGCAAAGAAATGATTGTTGCTAACCGAACGAAAGAGCGCGCTTTAGGGCTTGCAGAGCAGTTTGGTGCAACCGTGATCAGTTTGCCTGAAATCCCAGAGCATCTACACCGAGCCGATATTGTGATCAGCTCAACCGCCAGTCCGTTGCCTATTATCGGTAAGGGAATGGTAGAAACGGCGCTGAAACAGCGTAGGCGTCAGCCCATTTTACTGGTCGACATTGCGGTACCTCGTGATGTTGAGTCGCAAGTTGGCGAATTAAACGATGCTTACCTTTATACCGTTGATGATCTTGAGTCGATCGTAAATAAGAATATTGAACAGCGAAAAGTGGAAGCGATTCAAGCTGAAGCGATTGTTTCTGAAGAAAGTGCCGCCTTTATGTCTTGGCTTCGATCTTTACAAGCAGTAGACAGCATTCGTGACTATAGGTACTCTGCCAACCAAATTCGTGAAGATCTGTTGGCGAAAAGCCTTCAATCTTTAGAAGCAGGTGCCGATCCCAGTAAAATACTGGTAGAACTCAGCAATAAGCTGACCAACAAATTGATCCATGCCCCTACGCGCGCATTGCAAAGCGCTGCGGAGCAAGGAGAACCTGCAAAATTAACCGTCATCAGACAGAGTCTCGGCCTCGAAGACTCGTAACTAGATTAAGAAAACTATGAAACCTTCAATTTTGACCAAACTTCAAACGCTGGTAGAGCGTTATGAAGAAGTGCAACATTTACTTGGCGATCCTGACGTTATTGGCGATCAAAACAAGTTCCGTGCACTTTCTAAAGAGTATTCACAACTCGAAGAGCTAACCAATTGCTTCAATGCTTACCAGCAAGCGCAAGATGATTTGGTTGCTGCAGAAGAAATGGCGAAAGAAGATGACGCAGAAATGCGTGAAATGGCGCAAGAAGAAATTAAAGAAGCGAAAGCGAGCATCGAAAACTTGGCTGATGAGCTGCAAATTCTATTGCTGCCAAAAGATCCAAACGATGACCGTAACTGTTTCCTTGAGATCCGCGCAGGCGCGGGCGGTGACGAAGCGGGCATTTTTGCTGGTAACTTATTCCGCATGTACAGCAAATATGCTGAGAAAAAAGGCTGGCGCATCGAAGTCATGAGCTCAAACATCTCTGAGCAAGGTGGCTTTAAAGAAATGATTGCTAAAGTAAGCGGCGATGGTGCTTATGGCGTATTGAAATTTGAGTCGGGCGGTCACCGTGTACAGCGTGTACCAGAGACTGAATCTCAAGGCCGCGTACATACATCGGCTTGTACCGTAGCGGTTATGGCTGAGATCCCTGAAGCGGAAATTCCAGAAATTAAAGCCAGCGACCTAAAAATTGATACTTTCCGTGCATCGGGCGCGGGTGGTCAGCACGTTAACACCACCGACTCTGCTATTCGTATTACTCACATTCCAACGGGCACGGTTGTAGAATGTCAGGACGAGCGTTCTCAGCATAAAAACAAAGCCAAGGCGATGGCGGTACTTGCGGCGCGTATTATTCAAGCTGAAGAAGCGAGACGTGCGGCAGAAGTGTCAGACACTCGTCGTAACCTATTAGGTTCTGGTGACCGTAGTGACCGTATTCGTACTTATAACTACCCTCAAGGTCGTGTATCGGATCACCGCATTAACTTGACCCTTTACCGTCTAAACGAAGTGATGGAAGGGGATTTGCAATGTTTGGTGGATCCTGTGATCACCGAGCACCAAGCCGACCAATTGGCGGCGCTTGCGGACCAACACTAATCCAATGGTAGCCCAGCCAACCTCAAGTCAAGATTCAGTGCCTCTTACCCTAGAGGCACAGCTGAAACTTGCCAGCCAAGCGCTAGCCAAAAGCGGCAGTGAGTCGCCGTCGCTCGATGCCGCGGTGCTGCTTTGCCACGTACTGGATAAGCCAAGAAGCTATTTGCTGACTTGGCCTGACCGAGAGTTGACCGCTCAGCAGCAAGCTGATTTTGCTGCTGTGATGGCGCGTCGTACCCAAGGGGAGCCGGTGGCTTATATCTTGGGTGAACGTGAGTTCTGGTCATTGCCGTTAAAAGTCGCCCCTTCCACTTTGATACCTCGCCCTGATACTGAGCGATTGGTGGAGTTGGCGTTAGACAAGATCCCAAGCCAGCCTTGCCAAGTATTGGATTTAGGTACCGGCACCGGGGCTATCGCACTCGCGTTAGCGTCAGAATTACCTCAACACTCGGTCACCGGGGTTGATATTCGCCCTGAGGCGCAAGCCTTAGCAAGCGAAAATGCCAAGCGATTGGCATTATCGAATAGCCGTTTTTTACAAGGCAGTTGGTTTACGCCTCTAGATAACGGAATAAAGTTTGCATGTATAGTGAGTAACCCTCCTTATATCGAAAAAGACGACCCGCATTTAACTCAAGGGGACGTCAGGTTCGAACCGTTATCAGCACTGGTTGCGGAAGAGAAGGGGATGGCTGACCTTACTTACATTGCAGACCATAGCCGCCACTTTTTAAGCGAAGCGGGCTGGCTATTAATGGAACATGGTTTTGAGCAAGGACAAGCTGTACGTGAAATGATGCAAAGTTTTGGCTATACAGATGTCGAAACCGCTCAAGATTATGCTGGCAACGACCGAGTTACTTTAGGTCGCTATAACAAACAATAACTAGAAGCAGAACATCAATGTACGCAGCTCTAAAACACTTTCACATGGTCACCATCGCACTGAGTGTGATCCTTTTTGTTATCCGTTATGCACTCATGGTGGCAAAATCTCCGGCACTTGAATCGGCGTTTTTAAAACGCGTTCCACATATCAATGACGCAGTATTACTGCTGTCTGGTATTGCGTTGATCATGTATACCGGCATCATTCCTTTTACTCCATCCGCAGTGTGGCTAACTGAAAAGATCACTTGCGTGATGGCTTATTTCGCTTTGGGTTTCTTTGCTCTGCATTTTGGCAAAAACCAGCTGTTACGAGGCTTTGCGTTTTTTGGCGCCCTTGGCTGGCTTGCAATGGCAGGCAAAATCGCAATGCTCAAAGTACCGACTTTCCTAGGGTAAAATATGTTGAATTTGTTTGACGAAGATTTCGATAACATGGAGCTGGTGGAGGGCGCCTTGGCATTAAACTCTGCCATTAACCCTGACACCGAGGCAAAATGGGCGAAAGCTGAGTTGCAGCGTTTACTGCAAGATGCGGAGCAAAGGCTGAGTCATGAGTCGAACGAGCAACAAAGGTTTGAATCCTTCTTACGCCTTTTTTACCATGAATGGCAGTTTGAAGGGGACAGCGAAGCGTATTTCTCATCTGAAAATGCCTTCATTGATAAAGTGCTAGAACGCAAAAAAGGCATCCCGGTTAGCCTTGGCGCACTGTTGCTGTATTTTGGCCGCAAGTTAGGCTTTCCAATCGAGGGCGTGACATTTCCTACCCAGTTTTTGGTTAAGATCACGTGGTTCGAGCAGCATCCACAATATATCAATCCATTTAACGGCGAATACGTAAGTGAACAGATGCTACTTGCCTGGCTTATTGGTCATGATGGCCCATTGGCCAAGTTGCAGCCCGAGCACCTTGCAACGGCCGATAACCCAACGGTAATTGGTCGCTGGCTTGCGCTGGCGAAAGGGGCCTTAATGCGTGAAGAGCGGTATACCTTAGCGCTTAACTGCACAGATCTGGCATTAACCTTTGTTCCTGATGACCCTTATGAAATCCGCGATCGCGGTTTTATCTATCAGCAGCTAGACTGTCATCAAATCGCGGCGACAGATTATCAGTTTTTTATTGATCAGTGCCCCGACGATCCTGCCGCCGAGTTACTCAAAGCGCAGGTAAACAGCATGAGCAAAACTTCAGTTACGATCCACTAAGCGATCGACTTAATATAATAGAGAGAAGATGATGGAACAGAAAACGGTTCAGATCGGTAACATCCCAGTGGCAAATGATAGGCCATTTACCCTATTTGCTGGCATGAACGTCCTTGAGTCTCGTGATTTGGCGATGCAGGTCTGTGAGCACTACGTAAAAGTGACAGAAAAGCTTGGCATTCCATATGTATTTAAAGCCTCTTTTGATAAAGCGAACCGCTCTTCGATTAACTCTTATCGTGGTCCTGGCCTTGAAGAGGGAATGAAGATCTTCCAAGAGCTAAAAGACACTTTTGGCGTTAAGATCATCACCGACATCCACACTGAAGCGCAAGCTCAACCCGTCGCGGATGTGGTTGATGTTATTCAGCTGCCTGCATTTTTGGCTCGCCAAACCGACCTTGTTGAAGCGATGGCGAAAACTGGTGCGGTGATTAACGTGAAAAAACCTCAGTTCATGAGCCCAGGCCAAGTGGGTAATATCGTCGACAAGTTTGCTGAATGTGGCAATGAGAACATCATCCTTTGTGAGCGTGGTTCATGCATGGGTTACGATAACCTAGTAGTAGATATGCTAGGTTTTGGAGTAATGAAAAAAGCATCAAACGGTAGCCCAATCATTTTTGATGTGACCCACTCATTGCAAATGCGTGACCCATCGGGCGCGGCATCAGGTGGTCGCCGCGAGCAGACGGTCGAGCTTGCTAAAGCGGGCTTAGCAACGGGCATTGCTGGCCTGTTTATTGAGGCGCACCCGAACCCAGATAAAGCACTTTGCGATGGGCCATCGGCACTACCGTTAGATAAGCTAGAGCCATTCTTAGCACAAATGAAAGCGCTGGATGATTTGATTAAAGGCTTTGCTCCAATCGAGATTAACTAAGGCTAATTTTAGCTAGTTAACAACTTCAACAGTGTTAGTAACTAAGGACTCAGTAAGAGTCCTTTTTTTATGTTTTTCGGGAAAACGTTTGCTTGTGATCTCGGTATTATAGGGGGTGTAAGCACCTCTCGTTGTTTCACATTTTGCCGCCCAGATTAGTGATCCATTCGTCATAAATATGAAAACGGTATGGTTGTTTGTGCTGGTTAATTTAAACTTGTTCAAGTTTTTAAAGGTTAAGCCACTTTTTGAGCCAATTTCATCTACAAAAGCAGTGTTGGTTTAACCCCCGTTACTATTACAAAAAAGGTTATCAAGCATGAAGGAACGCCTAAATCTTAAAGTTGCCATTAGTGCAGCGTTATTAGCTACTCTTACTGGTTGTGCTTCTCAAGCGCCTGCATGGGATGCAGACACGACTTACAAACTGACCGTTCTTCACACCAATGACCATCACGGTCGCTTTTGGCAGAACAAATACGGTGAGTACGGCATGGCAGCGCGTAAGACGTTGATCGATGAACTACGTATCGAGATCCGTGCCGAAGGTGGTAGCGTATTGCTACTATCGGGTGGTGACATCAACACGGGTGTTCCAGAGTCTGATCTGCAAGACGCAGAACCAGATTTCAAAGGCATGAAGATGCTAGGTTACGATGCAATGGCATTGGGTAACCACGAGTTTGATAACCCGCTAGAAGTACTAGAGAAGCAGATCAAGTGGGGTGGTTTCCCTATGCTGTCTGCTAACATCTACGACAAAGCAACTGGCGAGCGTAAATACCAAGCTTACCAAATGTTTGAAAAGCAAGGCATCAAGATTGCTGTTATCGGCCTAACTACGGAAGATACTGCGAAAATCGGTAATCCAGAATACATCAGCAGCCTAGATTTCCGTGATCCGAAAGAAGAAGCGAAGAAACTGATCGCTGAAATCGAGAAAACTGAAAAACCAGACCTTATCTTTGCGGTTACCCACATGGGTCACTACGAAAATGGCCAACGTGGTGTGAACGCACCGGGTGATGTGGCACTAGCACGTTACCTAAACGAAGGCTCACTAGACATGATTGTTGGTGGTCACTCACAAGAGCCTGTTTGTATGGAAGGCCCAAATGTTGTGACTAAGAAGTTCAAACCTTCTGATGAGTGTAAGCCTGATCAACAAAACGGCACTTGGATTGTTCAAGCGCACGAGTGGGGCAAATACGTAGGCCGTGCTGATTACGAATTCCGTAACGGCGAGCTAGAAATGGTGAGCTACGATCTTATCCCTGTAAACTTGAAGAAGAAAATCAAAGTTGACGGTAAGAAGAAACGTGTTCTTATCGAAGATGAAATCAAGCAAGATGCAGATATGCTAACCTTCCTTCAGCCGTACCAAGAAAAAGGTCAAGCTGAGCTAATGGTTAAGATTGCGGATACTGATGGCAAGCTTGAAGGTGACCGTAACGTCGTTCGTTTCCAACAAACTAACCTAGGTCGTCTAATCGCAACGGCGCACATGCAGCGTGCTAAAGCTGACTTTGCAGTAATGAACTCGGGTGGCGTACGTGACTCGATTGAAGGCGGCGAAGTTACCTATAAAGACGTACTGAAAGTTCAACCATTCGCAAACATCCTGACTTACACCGATATGACAGGTGCTGAAGTAATGGACTACCTAAACGTGGTAGGTACTAAGCCTATCGATTCAGGTGCATACGCTCAGTTCGCTGGCATTTCAATGACAGTTGCAAACGGTAAAGTAAGCAATGTAGTGATTGGTGGCAAGCCACTTGACCTTGCGAAAACTTACCGCTTCACAGTGCCAAGCTACAACGCAGCGGGCGGTGACGGTTACCCTAAACTAAACAACCACCCAGGTTACGTAAACACAGGTTTTGTTGATGCTGAAGTACTTAAAGAGTACCTAGAAAGCAACAGCCCAATCAAAGTGGCAGATTACGCACCTAAAGGTGAAATGGTATACAAATAATTGACCTAACTGGTTAAATGTTATTTGATAAAGGCGAAGCATCGAGCTTCGCCTTTTTTATATTTAGAGCAACCATCATGACACCTGCAATTAATCTCGCCAAAAAGAAAAAAATTAGTCACCAAGTGCACCAATATCACCACGACCCAAAGCATGAAAGCTACGGGTTAGAGGCGGCAGAGGCATTAGGTCAAGACCCTAAGACCGTGTTTAAAACCTTACTGTTTGCCTTAGACGGTCAGCCTAAACAACTCGCCGTTGCGATCATTCCTGTTGAGCAAAAACTGAATTTAAAACTAGCGGCAAAAGCTGCGAAAGCCAAGAAAGCCGAAATGGCCGACCCAGACATCGCTCAGAAAACCACAGGTTATGTGGTGGGGGGAATTAGTCCTTTAGGGCAAAAGAGGGCACTGCCGACCTTTATTCACGCTTCTGCAAAGCCGCTAGAGACGATGTGTGTGAGCGCCGGTAAGCGTGGGTTGGAGATTGAGCTTGCGCCAAGTGATTTGGCGATGCTAACGCGCGCGAGTTTTGTTGAGCTTTGTTTGTAGGAGAGCAGAATACAGAGCGCTTCGCTTTGAGAATACAGATAAACGCGCGGTAGGTAATACGCTTACAACCAAGACTCTTTTGCTCTTATAGTAGCGAAGCGTTCTAGTCTCTCGTTTCTAGAAGGGAGCCCGCGACCGCTCTGTAATCTGTATTCTAGTGAGCGTAGCGAATTCTTTCTTTCAAAACGAAAAAAGCCTCGTCATAAGACGAGGCTTTTTATCAAAGATGGTCGGTGAAGAGGGATTCGAACCCCCGACCCTCTGGTCCCAAACCAGATGCGCTACCAAGCTGCGCTATTCACCGAGATGTTGTCGCTTTGTCGTGACAACGAGGCGTATAATAAGCGTTTTGATTTTCGATGCAAGTGTTTTTATCGCTATTTTTTCGTTTTATTGTTCGTTTGCTCAAGCTTTAAGCTATGCGGTCTAAATGTGACCATAAACACAACAAATGAAACGGGTTGGTTACCAAATAGTGGCATTTGATCTGGATCAGTACTGACTTATTCACCAGCTACTAATGTGAGTACTGTCTTTCATTATCTATAGCGAGAATGGTATGGATTTTTGGCTTGATCTTTTATTTGGCAATGCAGCTGGCCTCTCTTCAATGATAGTCATCTTCGGCGCTTTGGGGTTGATGCTATTTTTCGGTGCTTTTATCGTTTACAAGGTAATGAACGACAAATCTCCTCACTAGATCGATTAGCAATTAAAAGATTGCACCGGGGAAAGCTCACTGCTTTCTCCGGCTTTATTCACCTCTTTGTTAGCCAGTTTAAGTTGTGCTTCTGTTCCGCTCTCCCTTCGGTATATAATCGCGCCATTGTAGAAAACCGTTTAGATGATGTGATGACTCAAGAAGATGATCTTGATCTGTTTCAACAGATGATGACGGATGTAAAGCCGATTGAACAAAATACCGCTTTGCATGAAAAAACGCATACCCTGACTCAAGCTCAAATTGCCAAGCAAGAAGCGGCGGTTTGGCTGTCGGAAGACGATCCCGAATATTTGTCACTGGATAATGCGCCGATGCTCAAGCCCGATGCCTTGCTAGAATTTAAACGCTCAGGTGTTCAAGATGGTGTTTACCGCAAATTACGCTTAGGTAAGTACCCACTTCAGGCGCGCTTGGATCTTCACCGTAAGTCTTTAAAAGAGGCTCGCGATGAAGTGGTTAAGTTTCTGCGTCAGTGCCAACGCTTAGACGTGCGTACGGTGATTATTGTGCATGGCAAAGGTGAGCGGTCTAACCCGCCGGCCTTGATGAAGAGCTATGTTGCCGCATGGTTAGAGCAGATCAAAGACGTAATGTGTTTTCATAGCGCTCAGCGTTTTCACGGTGGCAGCGGTGCGGTTTATGTCATGCTTAAAAAGAGCCCCGAGAAAAAACTTGAAAACAGAGAGCGACATCAAAAACGCTTGAGTCAATAATTGAATTATTTTTCCCCACACTCCGTTGTGAAACGTTAACTAAAGAGAGCCACATGTCCCAAGAAAATAAAGCAACTCGATTAAATAAATACATTAGCGATACGGGTTTTTGTTCGCGTCGTGAAGCCGACAAACTGATCGAACAAGGTCGTGTGACCATCAATGGCTTGTTGCCTGAGATGGGCGTAAAGGTGTCTGATGCCGATGAAGTGTTGGTGGATGGCAAGTCTCTGCGCTCGAAAGAGAAGCCAATTTATATTGCTTTGAATAAGCCAACTGGCATTACCTGTACAACCGAGCGTCATATTGAAGGTAACATCGTTGATTTCATTGGCCACCGTAAGCGTATTTTTCCTATTGGTCGCCTCGATAAGCCTTCAGATGGTCTGATTTTCTTAACCAATGATGGTGATATCGTAAATAAAATTCTTCGTGCGGGTAACTCGCATGAGAAAGAGTATGTGGTACGAGTGGATAAGCCGATCACTGAAGAGTTTTTGCAAAAAATGGCCGCTGGTGTTGAGATCCTCGATACGGTCACCTTGCCATGTAAAGTGACGAAAGAGACCAAGTTCTCTTTTCGTATCGTGCTCACTCAAGGCCTTAACCGTCAGATCCGTCGCATGTGTGAAGCGCTGGGTTACGATGTGTTTAAGCTGCGTCGCGTACGTATTATGAATATTTCTCTTGATGGCATCCCTAACGGTAAATGGCGCTACTTAACCGATGAAGAGATGGCAGAAATTCATCGTATGTGTGAAATGTCGAGTGGCACTGAAGAAGCATCGCAAGTCGATGGTGAAGGTAAGGGGATTCAAAAAGCCACCGACGCTAAGCTGTACGATAGCCGTCATAAACCCCAAGACAAAGCTCCACGTAAACACAAAACGTTTGCAGGAAATGAAGACAGTTATAGCCGTCGGCCGAATAAAGGCAAAAAGCCGCAAGGTAAACCGAGTGTGAAAGGCAAAACGGCTGGTGGTAGCGATAAGCGCGGTGACTCGAACAAGAGCCGACCATTTAAAATTCGTAAGCCATCGGGAAAGACTCTTGGCTAATGAGTGATTGAATATCGGCTCGAGAAGGAAGGCATTAGCCTTCCTTTTTTCTTCTCTTTTATGGACACTGCGCCTTGCCAGGGGCTGATAGTCGCTTGACGTGCCAACCAGCGTTTTCGAGTAGTGCTGGAAGGTTGTCTTCACCAATTAAATGTAGTGCGCCGACCACCATGAGATAGCGCCCCGATGGTGGCAGAAGTTGGCCATTTAGCTTTTTCGCCCAGTCTTTGTTCCTGTTGCTTAGCAAGGACGCGATCATCTGTTGGTCGTATTCGTCGCTATCAAGTAGGCTGAGCAGTTTCGTTTTGTCTCCCTTTTTCCAGCTTTCAATCTGGCAGTGGAAAATCTCATCGGCTTCATCCCATTGCTCGATGAGCTCTCTTAGGATCTGAGCACCATTCTCAGGTAAGGCGTTGAGTAGCTGGAGCTGGAAGTCGACCGATTCGAGTGGATAAATCGGTTTGCCTAATCGGGTTGCTTGGTGGGTTAGTACCTGATCGACGCCCCAATCGCTGCTGTAACCTAAGCTGCTCAGTTGTTTCATCTGTAAACTGAGGGCGGTTAACCAAGGGGGTGAAGCGAGCAGCGCCTCTGTTGGCATTTGATATTGTTGGAAAATAGCAGATAACTTGTCAGTTTGCCGGCGGCTAAGTACCTGGGCTGAGCTCAATTTTGCCGCGGGAAGTACAGGGCTCGCGGCTTGGGTTAAATCTATTTCACTGATCAGCCCGTCGCTGGTGGCCAAAAACGACTCAATTTTATTTGGTAGTGGGTACATGCTTGGATCGCCAACATGAATCGAACCTATGATCAGTAGCGTTTGCTCGGCTTTGGTTGCACTCCAATAGAGCGGCTCTGCCGCTAACGTATGGCTTATTAGCCCTAGTGAGAAGAATAAGCAAATTTGCACCCGGTTTAAGCATTTTTTTAGCACTAGATTTCCTTCGTATCGATTTGGTCGGCAATAAATAGTGCCTTTAATCTACCGCGACTGAATCATTTTAGCTAATCAGCTTTGCTACCGGCTGAAAATGGCGATAAATCCAGCATCCTTATTCGCTCGATTAAATAAGTAGGTGTTCATTATTGGTGTGTTAAATGTGATTAAGATCGCGAAATGTAGCTAAAAAACCCTCAAATGGCGGAATGTCATGGCTGAAATAGTGTGAAGTGCGTCGAAATTGCATTCTATAAAACGCTAATTTACGTGATTTTGATCGCCCTACCTTTGTGAATTAAGCCGCAATTTGTTTTACATTTACCCGCTAACTCATTGTAATTTATGGCTTTAGATCTTTTTGCATTGCTTTACTTTGAGCTGGATCACCAAACCTTTTTTGTTATTTTGTACCTCGAAAAATATCTGTAATGATTCGTCTCAAGCAAGGACGGCAGTCAAACACCTTTAGCTGTGGTGTTACTCCAATGGGCAAGGTAAGCCTCTTAACACGACAGTTCAGTTTAAATAGATAGGTAATTAAAATGAAAAAAGTATTCGCACTTACAGCACTAGCAGCGGTTTTCTCAACGGGCGCATTTGCAGGTTCTTCTTATGTAACGGGTAACGTGCAGTTTCACTCAGAGAACAAAGCACCTAACGCTACTTCTACTTTAGAAGCGGGTCACACGTTTGACACTGGTACGACGATTTTGACTGAGTTCGATGGCATCTCAATTGGTAGCTACCCAGGTGATTTTGAAGAAGGTAAAGGTACCACGCCGTGGATCACGCTTGGTGTGGAGCAAAGCTACTCTTTCAACGATAACCTATGGGTTGCAGTGGGTTACCACCACCTTCTAAATAACGGTCAAACCGTACAAAATCGCCCTCTTGTGAAAATTGGTTATAACTTCGACAACGGCATTGCGATCAGCAACCGTACGCGTTACCACAACAAAAAAGATGCAGATAACGAGCTTCGTTTTGACAACCGCATCGGTTACGTAGTGAATGCAGACGTTGCATTAGCGTACAACAACGTTTACGTGAATAAAGACAACGCTGATAACACCATGGATCACGAGATGCGTGCAACTTGGACTCGTGAAGGAGTTCAGCCATACTTTGAGCTACGTAGCCAAGGTCACGGTGGCAAGGGCGATGTAAACAACGCATTCGTATTCGGTGCTTCTTACGGTTTCTAAGTCCATAACCGTAATTAAGTTCTAAGTCCGAAAAGCGCCAGTAGGAACTCTTACTGGCGCTTTTCGTTGTGGCTTGCTTGGGCGTTAAGCGCTATTTTTGATTGTGGCGCTTATACTCAAAGGTGCGGCCTTGTTTGTTGAACGCGTACACCACATATTCATCTTTCTTATCGCCGTATTCCATTCCCGGCGAGCCCATTGGCATCCCCGGAACAGCAAGACCCAGTGCATTTTTCGGCGGGTTGGCTAAAAAGCTTTTAATGTCGGCGGCGGGAATATGGCCTTCAAACACGTAACCATCAATTTCTGCAGTATGACAAGATGCTAACTGCGGTGTAACCCCAAGCTCTTGTTTGATGGGATTCATGTTTTGATGATCTTTCACCTCCACATCAAAGCCGGCCTCTTCCATGTGTTTCACCCACTCGGTGCAGCAGCCACAATAAGGCGATTTATGGGTAATAACGTTGGCGGCCATCGCCGATGTTGCGCTAAATAGGCCCGCGATCAGGACAATTTTTGAAAGCTTCATGATTCACCTCTTGATGAGTTAGTTTGGGTGTTAAATAGTCTTAAACGATTGGCGTTGCTCACCACCGTAATCGAAGAGAGCGCCATGGCAGCGCCAGCAAACACTGGGCTGAGTAAAAATCCGAATAAGGGATAAAGCACGCCTGCGGCAACCGGTATGCCGAGCACGTTGTAAATAAAGGCACCAAGTAAGTTCTGGTGCATGTTTTTCACCGTCGCTTTAGACAGTGCAACGGCGTTAGTGATAGCAAGTGGCGAGCTATTGAGTAGCGTCATTTGGGCGCTTTCTATCGCTACATCCGAGCCACTGCCCATCGCGATTCCGATATCAGCAACGGCCAGGGCTGGGGCATCGTTAATGCCATCGCCCACCATGGCAACCACAGTGCCGTTTTGTTTTAATTGCTCGATATGCTCGGCTTTTTGATCTGGGAGCACGCCAGCGATGACTTGGTCTATACCAAGCTGATTCGCCACTGCATCCGCTACGATTTGGTTGTCGCCAGACAGCATCACGACTTGAATACCTAACTGGTGTAGCCGGTTTACAGCGGCGAGGGCGTCGGATTTGATGGTGTCGGCCACGGCGACGATGGCGGCAAGTTGTTTATCGACCACGACATAGACCGCGGTTTGCGCTTGCTGCTGATAGTGGTTGGCCATGTTATCGAGTGGGCTGGTATCAACGCCTTGTTGCTGAACGAAACTTTGATTGCCGATCAGCACCTGGTGGTCATCGATTTGGGCGCTGATCCCTTTGCCGCGTTGGTTTATAAAATCCATCTGCGCTAAGTTAACGTTGGCATAGGCGCTAGTGTGCTGGCATAACGCTTTGGCTAACGGGTGTTCTGATTGCGTTTCGGCGGCATGGATAAGTGGAAATAGGCTCGGTTGATCCCAATTTTCTCCAAAGGTGACCGCTTGAACTTGCGGTTTACCTTCGGTTAGGGTGCCAGTTTTATCAAACACCACTGTGTTAATTTTGCTTGCCGATTGCAGCACATCGGCATCGCGGATCAAGATGCCCATTTCAGCCGCTTTACCTACTCCTACCGTTACCGAGAGCGGCGTTGCAAGACCAAGAGCACACGGACAGGCAATGATCAGCACGGTAGTGGCCACCACTAGCATGTAACTGGCTTTCGGATCTGGGCCAACGAAATACCAAACGGCGGCGGCCAAAATGGCTATCGCGACAACAACAGGAACAAATACCGCAGAAATCGAGTCAGCCAGTTTGGCAATTTGTGGCTTACTGCTCTGCGCTTGGCGAACCATAGTGATGATCCGTGCAAGCATGGTATTACTGCCCACTGATGTGGCTTCGATGACAAGGCTACCGTCGCAATTAACGGTGCCCGCTGAAATGTTATCGCCGGTGCGTTTGGTCGCGGGTAGGGGCTCTCCGGTGAGCATCGACTCGTCTAGATCGCTTTCCCCTTCCATGACGATGCCATCGACGGGGATCTTCTCTCCCGGTTTAATGCGCAGTTTCATCCCAACCTCTATTTGGCTTAACGGCACCGAGCGTTCAATACCCTCTTCGATTAGCCAAGCTTGCTGAGGTTGGAGGTTGACCAGCGCTTGCAGTGACTGTGAGGTCTTCGCTTTTGCCTTAGCTTCGATATAGTGGCCAAGAGAAATCAAACCGATGATCATTGCACTGGCTTCAAAGTAGACGTGACGTGAAGCTTGTGGCAACCATTGCGGAAATAACACCACCACCATGGAAAAGAGCCATGCCGCGCCTGTCCCCAGTGCTACTAACGTATCCATGGTGGCGCGGCGGTGTAAAATGGAGTTCCACGCATTGACAAAAAAGCTTTTCCCGGCAGTGGCCAGTAACCACAAACAAAGTAGGCCGATGGCACCCCAAAGCCATTGGTCTTGACTGGTTCGGATCATCATGTTGCCGCCAAATACGCCCCAAGCCATTAATGGCGCGCCAATCACCAGCGCGGTAATGGAACTGCGTTTATGAGCGACAAGCGCGCTTTGGTGTTGGGCATTTTGCCGCTCACGTTGCGTTACCTCGTCAACAATGCGCTCGCCGTGGTAGCCCGCTTTATCAATCGCATGGATTAGCGCTTGTTCGATGGTGGGAGAGTCATCTTCTATGGCGATCAAAGCTGATTGCTCGGCGAGGTTGATTTGCGCGCGCTGCACACCCGCAACGCTCAGCAAGGCTTTCTCAACCGAAGAGACACAACTGGCGCAGGTCATGCCCGTGATCATCAGTTGAATGTTAGTGGTATTTGCTGGCGCCGCTTCTTTTTCCTCTAGCTGCGCTTCTTTGCCGGACTGTTCTTGCGATAGAGCAAGCGACTCTTGTTCGTTGCTGGCTTGATAGCCTAGTGCGATGATTTCATCAATTACCTGTTGCTCTGAGCCAAGCCCCACCAGTTTAAGCGAGGTTTTTGTCACTTCGACGCTAAATACCCAAGGTAGTGCTTCAAATGTGTTGGTCACCTTTGCGACGCATTTTCCACAATTTAATCCTTGTAGCGAAAGCTCTGTGGTGTCGCCTGCGTGGTAACCCAGTGATTCTATTTGAGTAAACACTTCGTTCAGAGAGGCTTGAGTTGTCACGTCAACAAAACTTGGGCTGATATCTTGAATATCGGTGTCGGGCAATGCCAGCAGCGCTGCCTTTACTTTGTTAGCGCAGCCCATGCAGTTTAATCCACGTAACGGGATGTGGAACTGGGTCATAATTATTCTCCACTAAGGTGACTGTAGATAAGAATAAAGCTTCCAGCAAGGGGAAGGTCAAGGGGTAAACTAATATCAGCATTGTACAATTGCGCTAGGGTGGTAAAATGTCGCCAATTTTTCAGCGTATATAGATGGCATAACGACAATGTGGTGCCATATCGACACATCCAAAGGAAATATAATGACGGTTAAAACTCGTTTTGCTCCTAGCCCAACAGGCTACCTTCACGTTGGTGGTGCTCGTACAGCACTTTACTCATGGCTTTACGCAAAAAGCCAAGGCGGTGAGTTTGTTCTTCGTATTGAAGATACCGATCTAGAGCGTAACTCAGAAGAAGCGGTAGAAGCGATTCTTGAAGGCATGCAGTGGATGGGTATGGAATGGGATGAAGGCCCTTACTACCAATCTAAGCGTTTTGATCGTTACAACGAGATGGTTGATAAGCTACTTGCTGAAGATAAAGCGTACAAGTGCTACGCGTCTAAAGAGCTACTAGACGAAATTCGCGCAGAGCAAGAAGAAAACAAAGAGATGGCTCGCTACGATGCTAACCATCCTAAAATTGTTGCGGCTAATGAAGCGGCGCAAGAAGGCGATGCGTGTGTTATTCGCTTCCGTAACCCTAAAGAAGGTTCGGTGGTATTTGAAGACCAGATCCGTGGTCGTATCGAGATTTCTAACAGCCAGCTAGATGATCTGATCATTCGTCGTACTGACGGCTCGCCAACTTACAACTTCGTTGTGGTAGTGGATGACTGGGATATGGGTATCACTCACGTTGTTCGTGGCGAAGACCACATCAACAACACCCCTCGTCAAATCAACATCTATGAAGCACTTGGCGCGCCAGTGCCAACTTTTGCTCACTGTGCAATGATCTTAGGTGATGACGGCGCGAAACTGTCTAAGCGCCACGGCGCGGTGTCAGTCATGCAGTACCGTGATGAAGGTT
>Ga0209272_10000795_pt1 | contig 22592 bp, 19 predicted proteins | sample tdDd002_FD_187125 | JGI IMG/M metagenome (GOLD analysis project Ga0209272, IMG submission 187125) | Marine sediment microbial communities from the Atlantic coast under amendment with organic carbon and nitrate - tdDd00.2 (SPAdes)... | ecosystem: Environmental > Aquatic > Marine > Coastal >... | reverse complement strand
GCTAGTGTGTTAATAGCAAGTGTTTTTGCCAAACCAGGAACCCCTTCTAAAAGAATGTGTCCGTTGGATAACATACCAATTAATAAACTTTCAACCAGGTGTTTCTGACCAACAATTACCTTGTTCATTTCCATAGAAATCATATCAACAAAGGAACTTTCCCTTTGGATACGCTCATTTAGCTCTTTGATATCAACTGTTTGGATCATAGAAATATTATTTATTGCTTTAATTTTTACATAAAAAGTCATCGGAATCCCGAAAAACCTCTACAAAGATAAATTTTTGATGCTTTTATGAAAGTGCAGCGCCGTTAAAAAGTGTTAAGACTGAATAAAGCCACAAGTGATCAAGCTACAAGCTCCAAGTAAAAGAGTGTTCCATGTACAAAATATGGTAGGTACGTAAGATCTTACGTTCGTACGGTTCATAGTTTTGTTAGTTTGAGTAGAAATGAATGAACTTGCATCCGTACGGTTGTACATTTATTAAATTGTGTATTTTTGTGAGGAATTTAGAAAACGATTAGGATTTGAACAAGCGATATTTTATCAGGTTAAGTTATAAGGGTACGAATTACCATGGATGGCAAATACAGCCCAACGCTATTAGTGTGCAGGAGGTTTTGAATAAGGCATTGTCTACCATTTTAAATTGTGAGATTAATGTTGTGGGCTGTGGTAGAACCGATACCGGTGTACATGCCAGCGATTTTTATGCTCATTTTGATGTTGTGCAGGATAAGCAAATTGATTGTGAGAAATTGAGCTTTCGTTTGAATCGTTTTCTTCCGCATGATATTGCCATTAAGGAAACTTTCCAGGTGAAGGAGGAGGCACACACTCGTTTCGATCCAATTTCACGCACCTATCATTATTTGATTACCAAAGAGAAGAATCCTTTTAGAAAGGAGTCACACTGGAAAATTCCTTACGAGTTGGATGTGGATAAAATGAACGAAGCGGCTAAAATTCTTTTTGAGTTTGAAGATTTTACCAGCTTTAGCAAACTGCATACCGATGTAAAAACCAACAATTGCAAAATTTATCAAGCCATTTGGAAAGATAAGGGAGATGAGTTGGTGTTTGTAGTGAAAGCCGATCGTTTTCTTCGCAATATGGTTCGCGCCATAGTAGGAACTTTGGTGGAAGTAGGGCGTGGTAAAATGGATCTTGATGGTTTCCGAATGGTAATTGAAAGTAAAAATCGTTCGAATGCCGGTTCATCGGTTCCGGGACATGGTTTGTTCTTGGCTGAGATTGAATATCCGAAGGGATTAAAAAAGGATGATGCCAGCTAAATATTATTTGTTTACCGATGGCAGTGTAAATCCTCAATCGAAAGTTGGTTTTGGTGCTTTTCTGTTGATTTCTGATCTGGCTATTTCATTACCTGAGGCAAAGAAATTGGTGGAAACGGTAAGTTTTGAAAACACTTCTTCTTCTAAGCTCGAATTGCAAACGCTTTTGTGGGTTCTTGCTAAGTTGGATGCAGTAGCGACTGAGGTGATTGTTTACACCGATTCCCAGAATATCATTGGCTTGCCTGGCAGGCGTATCCGATTCGAGAAAAACAATTACATTTCGAAGAATGGCAAACAAATTGCCAATGCGCAATTGTATCAGGAATTCTACAAACTTACCGATAGGATACAATGCAGCTTTGTGAAGATTAAAGGACACAAAAGGTCCCATGAAAAGGATGGAATCGATCGCTTTTTTACCTTGGTGGATCGTGCTTCTAGGAATGCTTTGCGAAATAGTTGATTGTTTGTAATAAGAGTTAGCCTTTCTGCATCTGTTGAAACTTGTTCCGTGACAAATTTCCCTTCATCAGTTACATCTGGGATCATTTCCGCTACCGACTTGTGAACTTCCGTGACACAAATTTGTCTTTCCGTATGTCACGGAAGAGGAAACCTCTGTCTCGGAAAGGCTAACCCCTTGTCACGGAAGGGTAACCCTTTGTCACGGTGAGGGTAGGTGCTGTCACGGAAGACCAAACTGATGTCACCGAAGAACTTTCTCTTGTCACGGAAGGGGTATCTGCTGTCACGGAAGCAGAACTTATGGGTGTTAAAAAAGAATTAGAATAGGTACAAAAACGTATTTAGTACAAATAAACTTAGACCAACAAATCCAAGTTTTTCTTTTTTCCATAAAATGGATAGTAAGGAGAAAATTAAAGATAACACCATCAATATAATTAGGATTGTTTCATTTATCGCACTGTAGCCAAAATCTACAATCATTCTTAATTCTCCAATTGATTTGTAAGCCTGTTCAATTTGATATTCTAAATATGAATTAAATAAAAGGGTAATTACTCCTAATAATATTGATATAAGCCAATTTTTCATGTGTAATTTGTTGCTAGCAATGATGAATTAAATTGAAATATCATTTCCCTCCGATATAAGATTTAATTGATTTTGAGACAATCAAAAAATAAGAGATCAATATTAATCCTCCTAATAAAATGAATGTAGATAAGATAAATTCTTTGTCAACATTAAAAATATGAAATGTTATTCCAGTGGTTGCTATAAGTGAAAATACACCTAAAATTTGCCTTACGTACTTCCATCTTAATAAAAGCCCGAAAGCCAATAATATTCCTAAACCTCCAAAGATTTTAATATTCCCAGTTTCGTGTACAAAAAGTGTTTTGTAGTGATCAGTTATTACAGCAACTGCGATAATTAATACAGTTGTAAATAGGGTAGGAAGGAATCCTTTTCGTTGGTAAAATTTTTCTTTCATTTTTAGTTTGATGTGACGATCTTGTTGAAATTAGTGAGTGATCTACAACCACCGCCTTATCAAAACCGCCTAGAGTTTATTGTTTTTGTTGCTTTATCAAGTTGAGTGTAACCGCCAATGAAATCTATCTTTTGTTACCTGTTCTTATCAATCTTTTCTAAAAAATAGTTGTTTGTTCTTTTTGCAACAACCTGAACACCAATAGTTATAAATAATGTATCTAATAATATGGTAACGCCAATTATATAGTAAATGCTCGAGCTAATATCTGGATTTGACTCAAGTGATAACTCATACCATATTGCCAACAATTCACAAAGAACTGCCCAGAAAGTAAGAAAAACGATAAGTTTTATTTTCTCTTGTTTTTTAAAATGACGATGGTGATTCTTTGTAAAATGCCAACATATTGGAGTAAGTGTAGCATATATTATTAGTACCAATCCAAAAACACCTAGGCTTTTCTCTGGAGCAATAGTATCTATTAGAAATCCAATACTTATCCATAAAATTGGTAGAATAAGGGAGTAAAGAAATAAATTTGGTGTTTTAGTTGAGTTTTCCATTTTATAAAGTTGTAAAGTGTTATTGATTAAGGATGTTTTTAGATTCCACTTGCAGTAAAAATAACCCCCGAATTTATGAAAACCACCATAGCTAACAAAATATTTTCCCTGTAAAGTTTGAAGTCAAAATTATTTCAAGAAATTTCGTTGGTGGTTAAACCATTTAAGGGAATAAGAGTCTTAGCATCAGTAATCAATAAAAAAGGAAAAATGAAGAAGATATTACTTGCTGTATTTAGCCTATTTATAAGTTTGGGAACTGCTTTGCAAGCTCAGGAATTTCAAGGGAAAGCCTATTACGAAAGCAGAACCACTATTAAAATGGATTTTGGTGGAAGAAATATTCCTGAAGATAGAAAGCAAATGATTTTGGAGCGAATGAAAAAAGCAGGAGAGAAAACATTTGTTTTGTCTTTTAACCGTGTGGAATCTTTATACAAAGAAGAGCAGAAGTTGGAACAGCCAGGAATGGGAAGCGGAGGAATGCGTTTTGGAATGATGCAAGGTGGAGGTGAAGATTACTACAAGAATGTAAAAGAGGGAACCTATGCCGTAAAGAATGATTTGTTTGGGAAACTATTTTTGGTGAAGGATAGTCTACCCAAGTTGGATTGGAAAATGGAAGCAGAAACCAAGAAGATTGGGAATTATACCGCTTATAAAGCTACTGCTATAAAAAAGGTGAAGCGTAGAAATATGTCCGCTATATTCAACCGAAATCAGGATAAAAAACAAGAAGTTTATACAGAGAAGGAAGTTCATGTAGTGGCTTGGTACTCGCCAGAGATTCCAGTAAATCAAGGTCCGGCAAATTACTCGGGCTTACCAGGTTTAATTCTTGAGGTAAGTGACGATCAGACCTCAATTATCTGCTCTAAACTGGTTATGAATCCAAAAGAAAAGATGGTGATAAAAGCACCTAAAAAGGGAAAAAAAGTTAGCCAGGCAGAATATGACGAGATTGCGAGTAAGAAAATGAAGGAAATGAGAGCGAATGGCGGGTTTAGAGGTCCTGGACAAGGGAGAGGGAGATAGGTTTTAAGCTCCAAATTCCAAGTATCAAGCTCCAAAAATTAATTTCAAAGTATAAAGGTTGAGGAGTTGAGAGAAAAATTTTTGTATAAAAGTAATCCCGCTACATCATATAATTCATAAGGTAAATTTATAAAATCATGAAGAAATATTTTTTCATACTGCTATTGCTATGCTCTTATTTTTGGAGTTATGCACAGGAAGATATCACATTAAAGGGGATAGTAAGAGATACCGAAGGTGTTGCCGTGGAAATGGCAAATGTGATAGCCGTAAATTCGGATTCTAAATTGTTGGAATCGTATTGTGTTACCAATCATAGTGGATTGTACAAGCTAAAATTGAAATCGGGCTCGAATTATGATATTAAAATTAGCTTTATAGGTTTTGGTGCCAAGGAGTTTTATTTTTCGGCGGATGAAACCGATGCTGTGAAGGATGTGGAGATTGCCGAAGAGGAAAGTATGTTGCAGGAGGTGGACGTGACTTATACCATGCCGGTTATGGTAAAGGGAGATACTATTGTTTATGATACCGATTCGTTTACAACCGGCACAGAACGAAAACTAAAGGATGTTTTGGTGAGTTTGCCAGGTGTAGAGTTGAATGATGACGGGCAGATTGAGGTGGAAGGAAAGCAGGTGCAAAAGGTGATGGTTGAAGGGAAGGATTTTTTCGATGGAGATTCTAAAATTGCTTCGGATAACATTCCTGCCGATGCTGTTGATAAAATTGAAGTGCTTCGAAATTACAATGAGATTAGTCAAATGCAAGGCTTTACCAATGACGAGGACAATATTGCATTGAATATTAAATTGAAATCGGGGAAGAAGAGTTTCTGGTTTGGCGAGTTGACTGCAGGGGCTGGTCCCGATGACAAATATTTGGCTCATCCGAAATTGTTCTACTACAGTCCTAAATTCAGTTTAAATCTGATTACTGATCTGAATAATATTGGAGAAGTGCCTTTTACCAGAAGAGATTATATGAATTTTACTGGTGGTTTTAAAGGATTCAATCCTGGTGGTGGAAGCTCCATTGGAACCGGATCGGATGCCTTGGGATTGTCCAGCTTGCAAAACAATAAAGCTAAGGATATCGAAACTAAATTTGCCGCCCTGAATTTTAACTATTCACCATCAGAAACCTGGGATCTTGGTGGATTTGGAATCTATTCCTATACCGGAACTTTGATGGAAACACAGAGTACAACTACTTACGAATTGGAAGGAAATCAGTCTCAGGTAGAGGAGAGTATTAAAAAGAATGATCAGGAGGCAAGTTTAGGTTTGTTTAAATTGAATTCTATTTACAAACCAAATGCTAATTTTCAGTTCGATTACGATGTATTTATCAAACAATCGGACGATAATGAAGAAGAAGAGGTGATTTCCTTAGTAGATGGAGTCTCGGACGAGATTTCTCAATTAAAAAAACAAAAGCCAATTTCTTTGAATCAAACAGCTAAAATATATTACACCTTAAACGATAAAAATATATTTGCCTTCGATGCTCAGCATTTGTATAAAAATGAGGATCCTTTTTACAACGCGGTTCGCGATGAATTTGCTTTTACTGATTTGTTTCCGGTTGATCAGTCGGTTAGTTTATACGATTTGAGTCAAAATAAGAGAATAATCACCAATAAATTGGATGCCAAATTGGATTATTACCTAGTGACAGGAGATAAGAGTAACATTCAATTAACTTTGGGAACAACTCAAAACCATCAAAATTTCGATTCTGATATTTTTCAAGTATTGGATGATGGAGAAAAATTGGGAATGCAAGGCAGTGACTATGTAAATGATGTAAAATTTAATGTTTCCGATTTGTTTTTTGAGTTTCATTACAAATTAAAAGCAGGAATTTTCACTTTTAATCCTGGATTTAGCGTGCATCAATTCGAAACAAAGAGTTCTCAAAATAATGTGAATTACAAAGATGATTTTACTTCAGTTTTACCTGATGTTTATATTAATATGCAGTTGAAGAAATCTGAGAATCTTCGTTTCAATTACAATATCACCCGAAGTTTTACCGATGTTTCGAAATATGCCGAGGCTTATGTTTTGAATAATTACAATTCTGTTTACAGTGGAAATCCTGAATTGGAGAGTTCATTAAAACACAATTTGTCATTGAATTTCTTCAGCTTTAACATGTTTAATTTTACTAATATGTTTGCCAATATCAGCTATTCTAAAAGCATTGAGGGGTTTAAAAATAATGTTGTTCCTATTGGAATTAATCAGATAAATACGACAGAGAATTCCGATTTGGCTGATGAATCATTAAGTATGAATGCTCGTTATCAACGAACATTCCATAAAATAAAAGCTTCGGCAAAGGCAAAGGTTTCATGGTCTGAGACGAATAATCTGGTGAATTCGCAGCCGAGTAAATCGGAGAGCTTTTCGCAAACTTATACCATGTCATTAGGAACCAATTTTAAAAATGCTCCTAATATTGAATTGGGATATAAGTATGCTATTAATGATTACGATAGAGGAGCGACTAGTACGACCTATTATACGCAAAAACCCTTTGCAAAATTTGATGCCGCCTTTTTAAAGAATTTTATTGTTACCGCTGATTATGAATTTTACAATTATTCAAATAAGGACAATACAATATTGAATGAGTATAGTTTTCTTGATGCAGAATTGCTTTATCACAAGAAAGATTCGAAATGGGAGTTTGGCTTGAAAGGAAAGAATTTATTGGATACCAAATCGATAGATAGTAATAGCGAGTCTGATTTTTCTTATTCTACCTCTACTTATTTTGTACAACCAAGATATGTGCTTTTTACAGTGAAGTACGATATTTAATATGAAAGAATAATTACCAATTATAATTTACAGTCAGTGGGTTTGAACACTGACTGTATTTTTTTTTGAGTCCTCAAGCCGGACGGGCTCTTCACTTCTGTCAATTGTTAATTTATCATTCCTAATTGATAATTATCATCTGTTCCAGATTTCCCAGTTTTTTTCTGCCTGAAGATGAAGCATGCTCAGGCCGTTGTGAGTTTTGGCTCCTTGTGCAGCTCCTTTTTTCATGAAAAGAGTTTCTGCAGGATTGTAAACCAAATCGTAAAGGAAATGATCTTTTGTCAGTAATGAGTAAGGAATATCAGGACAAGTATCTTCTTTAGGAAAAGTACCTAAAGGGGAACAGTTTACAATAAGCTTGTAAGTAGCTATAATATGAGCATTGAGCTGTTCGTAGGTAAAGCAATTCTCTTTTGCATTTCTACTTACAAACTTGTAATCTATTCCCAGATTTTCTAATCCACCAGCAACTGCTTTCGAAGCGCCTCCAGTTCCCAGAATTAAAGCATTAGGTCGCTTATCACCTATGAATAATTTAAGAGATTCAAGAAAGCCATAAATGTCTGTATTGTAACCCTTAAGTTTGATTTGATCTTGCTTACGAATAATTTGAACAGAATTAACTGCACCCAATTTTTTAGCCAAAGGATCAATGTCATCCAAAAATGAAATAACTTCCTCCTTGTATGGAATGGTAACGCAAAACCCTTTTAGGTCATTTTGCTGTGTTAATATATCTGTTAATTCCTGAATATTTGGCAATTCAAAGTTTAGGAATTCTGCATCAAGTTTTAATTTTTCGAATTTCTCACAAAAGTATTTTTTCGAGAAGGAATGGCCTAAAGGATATCCTACAATTCCGTATGTATTCATTTTGCCGTGGTTAAAGGTTAAAGGTTTTGTAAAGCTTATTTGGTTTCAGGAGAGTACTTTTCCATTATCCAAATTAATAAAAATCCTACTACTGCTAGTGCCAATGCAAAAAATAGCTGAGAATCCTGATTAGCCAAAGTTTCAAAAGTTCCAGGAAGAATATTATCTTGAAGTACAGGTATTACTTCTCCATGTCTGTCAATTCGTGTGGTAATAGTTTCTTTCCAGGGCCATACTTTATTTAAGGATCCAATCATAAACCCTGACAGCAATCCAATGGTCATGTTGTGGTATTTATTCAATAACCAACTTAATAGATGAGAGAAGCTTAGAATACCAACAGCAGCACCTGCTCCAACAACAGCAATTACATCAATTTTAAAGCTACTTAATGCACTTAAAATGTAATTGTATGATCCTAACAAAACTAAAATGAATGCTCCCGATATTCCAGGCAATATCATAGCGCAAATGGCTAATGCTCCCGATAAAAACAAAAACCAATAACTAGTTGGCGCTTCGGCTGGAGTTATTTCGGTTATCAAGTAAGCAATGCCAATACCTATTAGCATGGCAATAATTGTTCTGGCTTTCCATTCCGTAATTTTTTTGGCTATTACAATTGCCGAAGCTACTATTAGTCCAAAAAAGAAAGACCAAATTAGAATGGGTTGCGTTTCTAATAAATGCTTAATTAGTCTTGCCAATGTATAGAAGCTGATACCAATACCCGAAATCAATGCCAAAAGAAAATTACCATTTACTGCTTTCCAAAAATCTTTTAGTTTGAACGTGAATAGCAATTTGAGAGAGGTTAAATTAACCGATTTAATGGTATTTATTAACTCTTCGTAGATTCCGGTGATGAACGCAATTGTTCCGCCTGAAACACCTGGAACTACATCGGCAGCTCCCATCCCCATTCCTTTTAAGGCAATAATAACATAATCTTTAATTTTTCTGGACATATCTATCTTCGGCTTGAAATTGTAAGTGTGTATTTACTTGTTTAAGAGTATAGTTGAATGATGTTATTGAAGTCCTCATTGTCTTCCAATTCTGGAAATTGAAGGAAGATATCTTTGATATTTTCGGACTCAACATCAACTGATTTTTTAATGTAGTTTTCTGCTGAACTCAAATCATCTGTAAGCATGTAGTATGCGGCAAGATTGTTAAGGATTTGTGCAGAATCTGGATTGTAATCTAAACTCTCCAATAGAACATCAATTGCAGTCTCCTGTTTTTCGTTTTGATGGTAAAATTCAGCTAGAGTAATGGAGTAAGTAGGATCGTAAGGATCCAAGTCGATTGCCTCTCGAAAAGCTTGAACTGCTTTTTGTGGATTTTGAGATTGTGTATAAGCAGAACCTAGAGCAAACCAATAATCAGGATTTTCGTCATCTAGTTTTTTAGATTTTTCCAGATACACAATGGCTTCGTCAATCTTATCCTGATACATTAGAATCAATCCCATTCCAAACCATGGTTCCGGAATGGTTTCATTGGTTTTTATAGCTGTTTCATAGTAATTTAAAGCCTGATCGTATTCGCTCAATTTCTCGAAACATTCACCAATGTAGGAATAAGTAGAGGAGTGATCGTCTTCAAATTCAAGATATTCGATATAGTATTTTATGGCTTCCTCGAATTGACCTGTATTGGCTAGCGCATTTGCTTTGTTGAAGTAAGCTTTGCTGTGCTGATCGTTTACAGCTAAGGCGAATTCGTAGGCATCAATTGCTTTCTCAAAATCTCCCATTCGGTTGTGAACGATACCAATATTGTACCAGGCGTTGTCCGAAAAAGGATTTAAATCCAGATATCTGTGATAGGTATCAACACATTTTTGATCAAGTCCGAGTTTTTCGTAGCAATAACCCAATTCGAATAAAACTTCCGAATCATCCTCGTTAAGTCTTACTGCTTCTTCCAGGTAGCCAATTGCCAATTCAAACTGGTTCAGCTGTTCAAATGCCAGTGCAATTCTAAAAAGCAGATCTTCTCTGTTCTCATGATCCTTTGTCAAGGCTTCATCGAATTGTTTTTTTGCACTTTGATGTTTACCCAAAAGGTTGTAAATATTTCCTTTCAGAAGCCAAATTTCCTTATTGGAAGATTCAATTGATTGTACCTTCTTTAAAATAGAAAGCGCCTCAATATGCTGACCTCGGTTAATAAGGACTTGTGCTTTTTTGATTTGTAAGGAAATGGCTGCCGGATGCTGTTTACTGGCAATATTGGAAACCTTAACGGCTTCGGCAAGTTTATTTTTCTCGATATAATGATCTATGATACTTTCAAATTCATGTACATCGAAATAATAAAGCTTCTGGGCTTCAATCATTTCTTCAAATCGACTTACAAGAGTAAGTGAATCTCCATCAAGATAGTTTTCTGTATTATCTATCATTTACCAATTTAAAATGATTACTGCACTGCAAAAATAGGATTTATTTTAAAATAATCAAGTTGTAAGATATTAACAAAAACCAATCCAGACCTCTCTAAAATTGGACAATTGCGTAAAAACAAACGACCTTGCTTGGCAAGGTCGTTGTTAATTATAAGTTTCTATGTTCTATTCTTAAAAGGTCAAAAATTGTTTTTACCGGATTAAAGGTAATGATTGGTACCTCAACAAATACGGTATTCCAATCGGACATGGCACCATTCCATAAACCTGGTAATTCCATTGCTTTTAGTTCCGATCCATTGTACGATTTGTTAGAAATGAAGCCCGTTTGCTTGTCGATATAATTTTGTAAGACAAATTTATTGCCTTTGTAATCTTTAATACCACACACCAAATCAACAGGGTTAAAGTGAGTCGCTCGCTCAAAAATGTTTTTCTGTCTGACATCTGATTTGTCAATTTGAGAACCTTCGATAATTTGTAGTGAAACAGAACCATCGTTGTTTCGAGCCCAAAAAGGTCCACCTCCAGGTTCACCTTCGTTTTTAACCATTCCGCAAACTCGAATTGGTCTGTTAAATTTATCGAATAGGTACTTTTTTAACTTTTCGGGATTGTCCTTTTTTAGACTTGCTGGAGCTGTTGTGCAAAGTTTTTCTTCAAGAAAAGTCAACATTTCATCTAAATTCTCTTGTGTCAGATTTTTATCTTCTTCCAGTAGTTTTAAATATTCAAATATTATCGACTGATACTCAAGAAGTAATCCTGCCAATACTTTTTTGAATTGATAGGTAGTTTCTTTTAAACGATCAGGAACTACATTATCAATGTTCTTAATGAAAACGACATCAGCATCAAGCTCATTTAAATTTTCAATTAAGGCTCCGTGCCCACCAGGACGGAAAAGAATTGTTCCATCTTCGTTGCGGTAAGGCTCGTTGTTTAGGTCAACTGCAATTGTATCTGTAGATGATTTTTGAACAGAATAGTCTACATTCAATTTGCCATCGTATTTTTCTTCGAAAGTAGATTTTGTCTTCTGAAAACGCTGGTTGAAAAGCTCTTTGTGATCTTCAGAAACTGTTAAATGTATCTTAGCTTCGTTATTTTTATTTTTGGTGTAATTTAGGGCTTCAACCAAATGTTCCTCAAAAGAGGTTCTGGAATAAAGTTTGTATCTGTGGAATTTTAATAAGCCTTTAGGCAGATTTCCATAATTTAGTCCTTTGTTGTTAAGAAGCATCGCTAAAATTTGCTTGAACTGATTCTTGTCAAGCATTTTTTCAAGATCCATTTCGCTATCGGTAATCACATTTTTTAAGTCACCATAAAAAGCAAAATCTTCTAAGCGATCAAAGAAGTTAAACATTGTCTCAGGACCCTTGTGGCACAAAAACTTCAAATATTCATCTTCAGTATCCTGATAAGTATTTAAAAAATCGTAAAGACTTTTAAACATTCTTGAAGCAGCCCCCGAAGCAGGAACAAATTTTAATAAAGAGAGGTCTTTTGAATGTGTATTGTACACTTCTTCGTAAATCTCAAGTTCTTCATCTTTAATTTGAGTGATACCATCTTCCTTAGTTGCTGGTTTCTTTAACTTCATTTTTGGGAATCCAGTGCTGAAGTTATTTAATTGTTCTTCAATGGTTTCCTGTGCAATTCCTTTAGATTGGAATTGAGATAGGTCTTTTTCTGAAAACATGAGTAAAGTTTTATTATAGTGTCTCAGGCAATATAAAGAATACTTTTATGAAATGAAAAGGCATTTCCATTTAAAAAGAAAATAATTATGCAATCAGCTTATTTTAAGGAGTTGAACGGATTTTTTGTCTACTATAATTTATTACTATGAAATGTATTTAATTTGAAGTTCGAACAGGCTAAAAAGACTATTTTATAATCTTTAGAGGTATTCCATATTAATTGGATGACCTTAAAGCATAGATTTCTTTTGTACTTTTGAGCCAAATTAAAATTTGGTATGACAGAGGTAACTTATTCCTGGGGACACAGCAGACGATATAATGATTTCCCATCTTATTTTAAAAGCCGTTTTTCTGAACGGATTCAAAAAGTGTCAATTGATGCTGGTTTTACTTGTCCTAATAGGGATGGTAGTAAAGGAGTGGGAGGCTGTACCTATTGTAATAACAATAGTTTTAATCCTGATTATTGCAGTCCAAGAAAATCGGTAAGCGAACAAATAACCGAAGGCATTGATTTCTTTAAAGCCAAGTATAAAAGCCAGAAATACCTTGCCTATTTTCAAGCTTATTCAAATACCTACGGAAGTTTGGAGAAGATAAAGGAGATGTATGAAGAAGCCTTATCACACGAAAAAGTAATTGGATTGGTTATCGGCACAAGACCTGATTGTGTAAATAATGCCATATTGGATTACCTGGAAGAATTGGCTAAGGATTATTACATTGGAATAGAGTATGGAGTAGAGTCTGCAAATGATGATGCTTTACTAGCAATAAATCGAGGACACAATTATGCAGAATCGGAAAGAGCGATATTAAATACGGCTAAACGTGGAATTCATATCGGAGCACATTTGGTAAATGGTTTACCTTTTGATACAAAAGAGGATATGATTGCACACGCGGTTCGCTTGTCTAAATTACCGATCGAAACCTTAAAATTGCATCAGCTTCAAATTCTGAATCATACACAGATGGCAAAAGAGTATAAGGAGTCACCAGAAAGATTTTATCTTTTTGAGTTGGATGAGTACTTGGATTTTATTGTGGATGTGATTGAAAGAATTAATCCAGCAGTAATGTTGGAAAGATTTTTAAATCAAGCTCCTCCGGGATGGTTAATTGCGCCTAAATGGGGAGGTGTAAAAAATTACCAATTTTTGCACAAGTTGGATAAAAGATTGCAAGTGAGAGAGACCTGGCAGGGAAAACTATTTGAAGAAGAATCTATTTGAGTTCTTTTAAAGTTTTTATTCCTTTTTTATATCCCAATTTCACAGAAGCCTCAATATCTTTAATTGCGGCTTTTTTATTGCCATCTTTTAGTTGTGCAATGCCTCTTGCATAATAGGCTCGATCCAATTTTTTATCAATGCCAATTGCCTTATTGTAAAACTTGATTGCCTCTTTGTAATTTTTAGTACAATCGAGAGATACAGCTTTGTTGTAATACACGCCGGATGAATTCAATCCAATTCTTATGGAATGATTGTAATCTGCAATGGCAGCCTGATAATCTTCGATGTAATATTTGCATATGCCACGATAGTGATATGCTTTAATATTTCGAGGATTAATGCTTAGTACGTGAGTATAATCCTCAATTGCTTTTTTGTAATTTTTTTGATTTTCGTAAAGAATAGCACGATTCAGATAGGCTTCTTCTTCAAATTTTTGTTTGCCAATAACTACATTTAAATCTTTAATGGCAACCCGATTGTTGTTTAAAAAAGAATAGCATACGGCACGATTAAAATAAGCAGGAAGATAGTTCTTATCTTTTTTAATGATTTGGGTAAAATGCTTAACGGCTTCTTCGTATTTTTTATTACTCAATAATTCAATACCCTTTTCATTTTCATAATCCTGTTTCGATTTTTCACAGCTACTGAAAATAAAAAGAAATCCCGTTAGAAGTACTATAATAAATGCTTTTGGGTAGAATTGTGCCATAGATTAAAGATGCAGTTAGAAAACTAATGTACAATAATATCTATAAATATTAAAATATTAGGATTTTAATATTATAGATATTATTACTAAGTGTTAATTTTCATGTTTGAATTACCTAAATAGTTTGGTGAGTAAATCTTTTTTACCCATTTTAACCAATTCAGTTTTTATCGCATCGCGATATTCTTTTTTATACCAAAATAGAAACTTTCTCTGTGATAATTTCTCCTTTTTAGATTTTGCTGTATATACTTTTTTAAGTGTGTAAGGATGGTAACCAGAGTAGTAAATAACCGTAGCGACTGTCATTGGTGTTGGTGTGAAATCCTGCACTTGTTCCAATTTAAAATCCAATTCTTTGGTTTTAATTGCCAAATCAGCCATATCGCTACCTTGACTTCCCGGATGACTAGATATGAAATAAGGAATCAATTGTTGATTCATGCCTTCCTTCTTATTGATTTCGTCAAACAAGCTTTTGAGTTTGTAAAATAGTTTAAAAGAGGGCTTTCTCATCATATTCAATACTTCATCTGAAGTGTGCTCAGGTGCCACTTTTAATCGTCCAGAGACATGATTTTTAATCAGTTCTGTAGCATATTCCTTATTCGATTTGTTAGCAGCTTCATCTTTTGTCTGATGTAGCATTAAATCGTAACGTATTCCACTACCAATAAATGATTTTTTAACGCCTGGTATTTTATCCACCTTTTTGTAAATGTCAAGCATAGGTTGGTGGTTTGTATTAAGATTTGGACAAACATCAGGATGTACACAAGAGGGTCTTCGGCAAGTTTTGCAGATGGATTCAAAAATCCCCTTCATTTGATACATGTTTGCCGATGGTCCACCCAAATCAGAAAGATAGCCCTTAAAATCATCCATTTTTGTAATGTATTCTACTTCTTTAAGAATTGATTTTTCAGATCTGTTGGCAATAAATTTTCCCTGATGAGCAGAGATAGTACAGAATGAGCAGCCACCAAAACAGCCACGATGCATGTTAACCGAAAACTTAATCATATCAAAGGAAGGAATAGCTTTCCCTTTGTATCGAGGATGCGGAAGTCTTGTAAATGGTAGATCGTAAATCTCATCCATTTCCTTTTCATTCATTACCGGATAGGGAGGATTGACTACGATTTGTTGCTGCTCAAAATCCTGAGTTAATTTTTTTGCCAGCATGGCATTCGATTCCATTTCGATGTATCGGAAATTACTGGCAAACTTCTTTTTATCAGATAGGCAGTTCTCGTGAGAAAATAATTCCTGACTTTGCCACTGTTTTTTTGTGGCGTATTTTTCATCCTGTGCAACCAGGAATGAGGTTTGTGGAATGTTTGTAAGGGAATAAAAAGGAACACCTCTTTTCATCAAACGGATGATTTCCTTCAAGGGTTTTTCACCCATTCCGTATACAAGTAAATCGGCACCACTATCGCAAAGAATACTTGGTTTCAATTCATCTTCCCAATAGTCGTAGTGTGTTACTCTTCGCAATGAAGCTTCGATACCACCAATTAAAATAGGAGTGTCAGGATAGATTTTCTTTAAAATCTGAGAGTAAACCACCGTTGGCTTATCCGGGCGGAATCCATGTTTTCCTCCTGGAGTATAAGCATCATCATGTCGCAATCTTCTGTTTGCGGTATAATGATTTACCATAGAATCCATGTTTCCGGCAGTAACACCAAAAAATAATCGGGGTTGACCGAGTTTCTTGAAATCACGCAAATCGTCACGCCAATTGGGCTGAGGAACGATGGCTACTTTTAAACCTTCTTTTTCGATAATTCTACCTATTACCGAAGCTCCAAACGAGGGATGATCAACATATGCATCACCACTAAAAAGGATTACATCCAGTTCTTCCCAACCTCTTTCTTTTACCTCCTTGGCTGATGTAGGTAGCCATTGATTATATCTTGTGTTTTTTTCTGCCATAAGTCTTGAAATTACTGCAAAGATAGGATTATTTAAAAACATTTTAAAGAAGCCTGCTTTAATCTGTGCTTATTGTTGTAAATAGAGCTTTGGAACTTCAAATCTTTGGATATATATTTGCCAACATAAAATTGCCTATGGATTACTTTTCATTTCATACTCATTCATCATTTTGTGACGGTAAGATGTCAGCAGAAGATTATGTCCTGCGTGCCATTCAGTTAGGAATGCACTCTTTGGGTTTTTCATCTCATGCACCAATGAATCTTGATTATGTGTGGGCAATGAAAAGATCTAATTTAGAATCCTATTTGCACGAAATAAGCAGGCTGAAAGAAAAATATAAGAGTAAGATAAATATTTATCGCTCGCTTGAGATTGACTACATTCCTGGAATTAGTAAGTCTTTTCATGATTGGAAAACGGATTGTCAGTTGGATTATACCATTGGTTCTGTTCATTTGGTGAAAGCCGATTCTAATTCTAATTTTTGGTTTTTAGATGGTCCTGCTACGAATTACAGCAAGGGAATTTTAGAATTGTTTGATGGTGATGTGAAGAAGGCAGTTTCTTCCTATTATCATCAGGTAATTGACATGATAAACATTGAGAAGCCAGATGTAATTGGTCATGTGGATAAGGTGAAAATGAATAACAAAGGACAATTTTTCTCAGAAAATGAAGTTTGGTATGTTGATTTGTTAAATGAAACTTTAGGTGCGATAGAAAAATCGGACTCTATTGTTGAAGTCAATACAAGAGGATTGTACAAAAAGAAATCGAATGATTTGTTTCCCGATTCTTATTTTTTGGAAGAGTGTTTTCGTAGGAATATTTCTGTTACTATTAGTTCAGATGCCCATCATCCCGATGAATTAATTTCGGAGTTTGATTTTACTCGTGAGAAGTTGAAAGGTATTGGTTTCGAGAAGGTTTCTGTCTTTGAGGATGGAGTATGGCAAGAAGTCAAAATCTGAAATCGGATAAGGAAGCATTATTTAACCGAATATTGAGAAGAAGAATGGAGAAATTATGCTATTTTTACTCAGTTCAAAATATGATATCAACCTAATAGAATACATGTTTATTCTACCTATCGTATTTGTCTGGAGCATAAAAAGGACCTTAAAATAAAACTTAAAAATGCAAGCAGTTCATTAAGCAAGCTTAGTGAATTTTTTATGATTGTTGCGAAAATCAGCTTGTAGGAAAATAGATATATATGAAATTAGTTGATCCAAAAGATTTACTGAAAGCAAGTGAAAGTTTAAATTGGTTTGGAGGAGAGAGTTTTGCGAAACTTTTAATGTACATCCTGAAATTGAATAAACTTAATAAATTGTATTCTGAAAATTGTTGTAAAGATGGAATTGAATTTATCGACGCTTTAATTGATGAGCTAGGGGTTAAGTTTGAATTTGATGAAGAAGAACTGAAACGAATTCCTAAAGAAGGTCCATTTATTACGATTTCGAATCATCCTTTTGGAGGAATTGATGGCATTATCCTGATAAAGTTAGTTTGTATGGTTCGCCCTGATTTTAAGGCGATGGCAAATTTTTTACTTAAAAAAGTTGAACCGATACAGGATTATTTCTTGGGTGTAAATCCATTCGAATCGCGAAAAGGAGCAGCTTCGAGTACTGGTGGGTTAAAAGAAGCATTAAGACATTTAAGCAATGGAATGCCTTTGGGTATTTTTCCAGCAGGAGAGGTTTCATCCTATCAGTCTCAAACCAATAACATTACCGATAAACAATGGATGCCTTCTATTTTGAAATTGATTAAGAAGGCTGACGTTCCTGTTGTTCCTATTTATTTTCAAGGGAGTAATAGTTTGATATTTCATCTGCTTGGGATGATTCATCCAACATTGAGAACCATAAAATTACCTTCAGAACTGTTAAATAAGAATAAGAAGGTGATTCGCATAAGAATTGGCAATCAGATATCTGTTAAAGATCAGAAAGGATTTACAGATATCAATCAGTATGGGCGTTTTTTACGTGCGAAAACCTATATGTTGGGAACTCCTATCGAGGTGAAAAAGTTTTATCAGTTCAAGCGAAAAACAAAGAAAGAAAAGGTTGAAGAGATAATTGATGCCGTAGATCCGAACTTGATTCGTTCCGAGGTAGAAGGTCTTCATGAGGATTATATGCTTTTTAAAAGCAGGAATTATGTGGTGTATTGCGCTCCATCGAATAAATTACCGAATATACTTAACGAACTGGGTCGACTCAGAGAAATTACTTTTCGAGAGGTAGGAGAGGGCACAAATCAAAGCATAGATGTTGATGAGTACGATTTGTATTATCATCAGCTATTTATTTGGGATGAAGAAAATCATAAAATAGTTGGTGCCTATCGGGTAGGTAAAGGGCATGAGATTCTATCAGGCTATGGTTTAAAGGGATTTTACCTTCAGAGCCTGTTTCGTATGAGTAAGGAGTTTCAGCCAATATTAAGCCAATCTTTGGAATTGGGACGTTCCTTTATTGTGAAGGAATATCAGCGTAAGCCATTGCCTTTGTTTTTGCTGTGGAAAGGAATTTTATACTTCCTGCTTAAAAATCCTGAATCGAGATATTTAATTGGTCCTGTGAGTATTAGTAATAAATATTCGGATCTCTCTAAGGATTTGATTATTAAATTTATTATGGCGAATTACTTCAATTATGATTTGGGGCAGTTCATTAAATCTCGTAAGAAATTTAAGGTTAAAACTACTGATGTAGATATTGATATTTTATTGGAGACCGCAAAGAGTGATATCAATAAATTGGACAAGTTGATTGGTGATTTTGAGATTACTAACGACAAACTTCCTGTATTGTTGAAGAAATACATATCGCTTAACGCGAAGATTATTGGTTTTAATATTGATCCAAATTTTAATGATTGTTTGGATGGCTTGATTGTGATTGATTTATTTGATGTTCCTGTACAGGTAATCGAATCGTTATCAAAGGAAATAAAGGACGATACCATTCTTAAAAGATTTTCTTCTGAAGATATAGGTTTTTAACCGATAATTTTCCGAACTTTGCGAATCAATTTTGATAACTGAAAAAGACGACTATTTGGACTTGCAATATATAATTAAAGGAATTGGGATAGGCTTGATGGCTTCGATACCATTGGGACCTATTGGTGTTTTGATTATTCAAAAAACACTGCAAAAAGGCAGACTCGCCGGCTTTATTTCCGGATCGGGAGCCGCCGTTGCAGATACCTTATTTGCGTCGATAGCTGTTTTGGGCTTGGGTTTTGTGATTAATTTTATTCAGGCACAGGAATTTTACTTCAGATTAATTGGATCTGTCTTTTTGGTTTTTGTTGGCTTACGAATTTTCTTAACCAATACCATTGAGCAGTTCAGAAAATCTCAGGCACCAGGCAAGAGAGGGATGTTTGGGGATTTTTTAGCGATCTTTTTCCTGACACTTTCCAATCCGATTGCAGTAATCTTTTTTGGTGCTATGTTTGCCGGAGCTTCGGTTTTTGGAGATGCGCATTCAGCAAAAATTGCACTGTATTTATTAGTAGGAGTACTATTGGGTGGAGCACTATGGTGGTATGCCTTGTCTACTCTTGTTGATATATTCAGGAAGAAATTTCGCTTAAAGCAGATGTTCTGGATCAATAAAATCTCTGGATTGATCATCGCAATTTTAGGATTTTTAGTTTTCCTTTCCTGTTTCGAACCGATAAAATCATTTGTGTATCAATAAATGATCTTAAGATATTTATAAAGAAAAACCCTGTCAATTCAACTTGAATCGACAGGGTTTTTTTATTGCCTTAAAATATCTTAGCAATCTATTTTATTGTCACCATTGTTGCGCCCCAGCCATACTCCTTAAAGGATGCATCCTGTTGGTAATGTTTCTTGTATTTTCTGCGCAATTCGTCATGTATTTTCTTTTTTAAAGTACCATTGCCAATGCCATGTATGAATACAATTTTCTGCCCTTTGTTGCCCTGGTTCTTTCTCAATACACTATGAAATTCATTCAGCTGATATTCCAGAATGTCGGCATTGGAAAGTCCGGTAACCGAATCAATTAAAGAGTTAATGTGAAGATCTACTTCCAGAATGTTGTCATTCGACTTGCTTTTGGTCTGCTTGATATTTTTACCGCCTCCGTATTCTTTCTCTCGAATGACTTGTTTTACCTCTTTTTTACTCAGTTCTTCAATTTTCTGTTCGAGATTTTCACCCGTTAATTTGTGAAGGATTACATCCTGATGAAAGTAGGAAGTTTCTTTATAGCTACTCGATTTGTGGAATTTAACAGGCTGAATTTTAATGTTCTTTACCAAGGGAGCTTTGATGACAGAAGCACCTTGCTGATAGAATAAGATTTGGAAAAAGCAGCTCGATAATTCGTTCAATTCTTTCTGATCGTACTCACACAATAAAATTTTTGATTTAGGATCGAGATTTCCAGCAGTTTTTCCGTTGAGTTCGCCAGTATTCGCATCATAAAACCCATACAAAAGAATGTGATTTGTATCGTTTATTAAATAAAGTTCCAGTGGACTTTCGGTAGGATTGTACCCCTCTCTGGGTGCAAAGGCAACGTAAACATCTTCTTTTTCGATGTGTAATGGTTCATGTTTTGCCTTGAAACCGGAACGTTCACTCTTTAATTCGCTCGTTCCTTTTTGATTGCTTGCCTCTCCACCTGCAGCTTCAACCACCACAAGGTTTCTTTTCAGAGTTGGAATTTCAAACTCGTCCTCCTCATTCAAGACCATTACAGTATTGGCATCGACTATGCGTGTTACCAAACCACCACCTGTTTCATTTAAAAATCGGACTTTATCACCTATATTTATTTGCATTTTGTATTTTTTTAAGCGGTTTTACATTGGACAATCATTTGCAGCTTGTCCTAATGAAATTGAATTCTTCTCTTTGTTTTCAATTTCGCTCAAAGTTAACTATTTTTGCCGATCAAAATTAACGGCAAGGCCATAAATACTTGCAGGCGGAGAAAAGGAAAATGGAAACAAATACAGGAAACTTGAAATCTGAAACGAAAGAAATTCAGATTGCTGAATACACATATGATTTACCAGATTGCAGAATTGCGAAACATCCATTGCAAAATAGAGATGTATCGAAATTGTTGGTTTACAGAGGTGGTGAAATAAAAGAAAGGGTATTCGATCAGCTTCCACTTGAGATCGCTTCAGGAACTAAAATGGTGTTCAACAATACCAAGGTTATTCAGGCGAGACTTATTTTCCATAAAGACACTGGAGCACGTGTTGAGATTTTTTGTCTGGAACCCTTGAGTCCTGCGGATTACAATTTGGCATTTCAGGCTAAGGGGCAGTCTTCGTGGAAGTGTATTGTTGGAAACTTGCGAAAATGGAAATCGGGTATTTTAAAAATGCCATTTTTTGTTGAGGGACAGGAGTTTGTCCTGCAGGCAGAGAGAGTAAATCAATTGGATGGAGCACAGGAGGTAGAGTTTTCGTGGAATCATCCGGAATTGTGTTTCAGTGAAGTGTTAGAGCAAACGGGTAAAATTCCAATTCCTCCCTATTTAAATCGTGATACCGAAGAGGGTGATTTGCTTAGATATCAAACCGTTTATTCTAAGTATGAAGGTTCGGTAGCGGCACCAACCGCTGGTTTGCATTTTACCAATGAAGTTTTTGCAGAATTGGATGGCAAAGGGGTAGAGCGTGAGGAGTTGACCTTGCACGTTGGAGCAGGAACATTTAAGCCAGTAAAATCAGAACAGATTGGTGATCATGAAATGCACACCGAACACATTCAGGTTACCCGGGAGAGTCTGAAGAGTATTGTAAATGCCAAAGAACAAATTATTGCCGTGGGTACCACATCGGTGCGAACTTTAGAGAGTTTGTATTGGATGGGGGTGAAGTTGCTGACAAATAGTGAGGAGCCAGCTCTTTTAAAGCAGTGGGAAGCTTATCAATTGCCAAATCATTATAGCATAAAGGAATCCTTCGAAGCCATTTGCTCTTATATGGATGAAAAGGAATTGAGTTTGTTTAATGCGGCTACGCAAATTATTATTGCGCCGGGTTACGACTTTAAAGTGATTTCGGGATTGGTGACTAATTTTCATCAACCGCAAAGTACTCTATTGCTTTTAATATCTGCCCTGGTGGGAGAACGCTGGAGAGAGATCTACAATTATGCCCTTGAAAACGACTTTAGATTCCTTAGCTATGGGGATAGTTCTTTGCTTATGAAGGGTTAAAGTACAAAGTATAAAGTACAAAGTATAAAGTAGAAAGTAAAAAGTACTAAGTAGAATGTGTTTTTTCCTTTGCTTACTTATAACTTTCTCCTTGAATTTTGTATTTTCTATGAAAAAGTTCTATTTTTATTTATGTTCATCCCATACATACTAAAGATATGATCTTCAAAAATTCCCTGCTTGTAATATTTGTATTTCTTGCCTTTTCTGTTCAAGCTCAAGACAGATTCGTTAGAAAAGGCAATAAGGCGT
>Ga0209272_10000794_pt1 | contig 22593 bp, 21 predicted proteins | sample tdDd002_FD_187125 | JGI IMG/M metagenome (GOLD analysis project Ga0209272, IMG submission 187125) | Marine sediment microbial communities from the Atlantic coast under amendment with organic carbon and nitrate - tdDd00.2 (SPAdes)... | ecosystem: Environmental > Aquatic > Marine > Coastal >... | reverse complement strand
TTTGAAACCCCAGCTTGCTTCGAAATTCCTTCCATACTGGCTTGTTCTAGGCCTTTTTCGGAAAAAACCTTAATAGCAGATCTAACAATATCTTCTTGTTTTATATCACTTCTTTTCAGCATGAGTGGAACCTATTGGAAAGCTAGCAATGATGCTAAAGCTTAAACTCATCATAGCCAAAGTATACATCATCGTTTACTTTATTGGGTAGCGATAATCAGTCCTTAGCGGGATTAGTTCAAAAGCTTTTCACTGTACTAGTATGGTGGGTCTACAATGATTTAAGCACTGTTGAACGATTAGAGTCCAAAAACGAGATTAACATGAGTTTTAATTAATGAATCCAAGAGATTATGCTGAAGTTATCAATGAATAGTTGCCAAGATTAGAACTCGTAACTCATTTAATTCATTAGCCTTTTCTTATTAATATTGGGATTACGCTGACTTTTTCCATTTCATTAAATTTACTCTTTAGTTTTTATAAATTCTCCTTATACTCAATTACATCTATGCAACAAGGTAGTGGCAAAGGAGGTGCTTATGGAGAAGGAACAAAGTCTATTTCAGTGGGAGAGGGTAAAGCGATTTAATTTTTCTGTTTGGACAGTCTTGATCGGCGTTCTTATCGCGCGGACTAGCTTCTTTATGGCTTGGCCATTTTTGATAGTCTTTCTTTATCAAGATTATGCAGCCTCCGCGATTGAAGTGGGTAGCATGCTCGCACTCTCAGCATTAACAGGCTCTGCGACAGGGCTCTACTCGGGTTACCTTTCCGATAAGTTTGGTCGAAAGTGGATTATGGTCGCCGGCTGCTTGATTGCTTTTGTGGCTTACGTGGGCATTGCGAATGCCAACCAGGTGTGGCACTTCTATGTACTTATTCTTATGGCGGGTTTTATGCGTCCTCTCATTGATGGACCAGCTAAAGCCGTAATAGGAGATTCACTATCCGATTTAAAAGATCGGGAACTGGCGTTGAATATACGTTACTTTTTACTCAATATCGGTGCCGCAGTTGGCCCACTTTTAGGCGTTACACTTGCCCTCGCCAATCCGCAAATGTTATTCCTGATTACTGGTATTACTCACCTCGTTTACGGCGGCTGGATTCTGTTTGGTATTGAGCGCAAAGGACGCTATACAAAGCCAGATCGTTCAATGTTGCCTAACTTCCGTCAAACAGTGAAAGAGATCAGCGGTGACCGAATTTTTGTGCTGTTGCTGTTTGCCAACTTGTTGCTGATGTTTGTTTACGCGCAACTTGAATCATCGGTCCCTCAAGTCATTGTGCGAAGCGGTATCGAAGATGCAGCGAAGCTAATAGCTCTATTGATGATGGTCAACGCAGTCACCATCGTATTGTTTCAATTCCCGATGCTAAAGCTAATGGAGAAAGTTCCTCTGTTTGCTCGAACGCGGATAGGTATGATTCTGATAGCGGCAGGCCAGTTGGCATTCATTGTTACGCCGAGTCAGTCTGCGATAGGTTGGGGAGTTGCTTGCTTTATTGTGAGCTTAGGTGAAGTCATTACCTTCCCTACACTCAACGTTCAAATTGATCGACTTGCGCCTGCGCATTTAAGAGGCTCATATTTTGGTGCAACAGCGCTCTATTCTCTTGGTTTTGCGATAGGTCCAGCACTTGGAGGTGTCGTTGTTGAATGGTTTGGAGCCGAGTGGCTGTTTGGTCTGTGTTTCATTGTCAGTATGGCGATGATCTGGCTCTATTGGATTGCACAGCATACAGAAGATGTTGTCGAGCGAGAGACCGTCAATCAAACGTAGTTGGTAATAAAACTAGGGCTAACGATTCAAGTTAGCCCTTTTTCATATTAACCAAAATAGTGATTACCGGTGACAGACGATAGCCAATCTCTTACTGCAAAAAGTGACACAAAGACCGCAGGGCTATGGATTGATTTGTCTGGCCATTTTACATCACCGCTAACGAATCCGTGATTCACGCCAATGAGTTGCCCCTCTTTGTTGTACACACCACCTCCCGACATTCCCTGCATGATGACACCGGTTGTACCGGACATTTGGCATTTCTCCCAGCCATGCACATTTACATCTCCAACGTACTTCCCTTCACTTGACGAAAGAGGTAAGCCTAGTGGGTATCCGACATGTGTGACAGATTGACCTGGGTAGACTAAGCCTACCGAGCGTTCTGAATGTCCATGTTTTTTGACTAATGCGATATCACAGGTAGGGTGGTAGAACACCTCTTTCCCCGTTAATGCGAGAATAGGTTTGTTGTGAGCTGCTGTGACTAACCACTCATCATCTAAGCGAGCGACTGAGCCTTCTAAACCCATAAAAAAGGGAATGCCAACAAATATTTTTTCGTTGTTTTCTTCGATGTCGTCCTGAATATTTCCGTTTACATCTGGTAGTCCATTCGCACATCCTGTGAGTAGCAGAGCTACTAGCACTATAATGCGATACATTGAAATTAACCAAGTTATTGTGCTCATGTGAGCCGTGTGAAAAGACTTGGTTATTATTGTTTTTTTGACGGTGTCAGTATGTAGGCGCTTTCTGAACGGTGTTTTTTAAGAAATGTCTGACGAGTGAAGCAAGCCCTCAATTAAGAGGGCGAGATGAACTACTGAATGATGTTCTGAGCTTCGACATGAACACTTTGAGGCTCAATTTTGAGTGTTTGAGTTGGGTAGGCTATGTCCGCATCATTTTGGTGAATGATATCCATGATCTGTAATAGAACATCCTGTTTTACTTCGTGGAAGCGGATCCAGTTGACTGTCTTGGTAAAGGTATACACCAGTAAATCTAAGGTTGAGGGGCCGAATCCATTGAAATTGACGATGAGGGTTTGCTTAGCATCAATATCGGGATGATTTTCAAGCATGGATTTGATTTGATCGACAATGGTCGCGACTTTTTCAGCATCGTCATAACGAATTCCAATTGTTTCGTTGATGCGGCGGTTGAGCATTCGTGATGGGTTTTCGACTACAATACTGCTAAATACAGCATTTGGAACGTAGATCGGTCGCTTGTCAAAGGTTCGAATTATAGTCATGCGCCAGCCAATGCGCTCGACTGTGCCTTCAATTTGACGATCGGGAGAACGGACCCAATCGCCGACTTTAAATGGGCGATCAAAATAAATCATCATGCCGCCAAAAAAGTTTGAGAGTAAGTCTTTTGCCGCCAAACCGACGATCAAGCCACCCACACCACCAAAGGTCAGAAGGCCAGACAAGCTTAATCCAAATGCTTGCATGACCGTCATGCCGCCGATGACGATAAAGAACAGCCTTGAAACTTTCGCCACCGCTTGTACGGTCGTTTCATCCCGATTCTGTTGGCTCAGCACATACTCTTCAATATTGTTGATAAGACGCATGGTGATCCAGACGAAAATCGCAATGACCAACAGAAGTTTTACTGTACTTAACCAATTGAGCTTATCACCCATATGGTCTTGCAGGATAAAGCCGAGAGAGACGGTTGCAGGCCAGCACCAAATCAGCGTACTTACAGGGGTCTTTAGCGCGGCGAGGGTAAGGTCATCCCAATGAAAGCGTGTTTTTTCGACAAGCATTTCTAGTCGGCCGTAAACAAGGCGCCAAATAAGCCATGCGATGAAACTCGCGACTGTGATGAGCAGTACGTTGGTATCCCAATGCTGCAAAAATTTAGCAGCCGTAGGGGGAAGGTAAGTGAGTAATTGATCCATGTTCAGATTCTTATTCAAATCGTTTCGACAATTATATGTGTTTGCGAATAGCTACACTAGTCGCATTTCCTATACTGGAGGTCGTAAGAAATTTCGTCTCTTCAGTTAATTAACTGTAAAAAGGTTGAGTTTGGTTTGATATGTCGTTAATCGAGGCGCACACTTTGTTTTTTCATAATAATGTGTAGGTACAGCGATGAAACCAAGTGACAAACAGTTTGCCGTCATAGGCTTAGGTCGATTTGGTCTTTCGGTTTGCAAAGAACTTCAAGAGTCAGGTGCAGAGGTTCTAGCGATTGATATCAATGAAGAACGAGTGAGGGAGGCGGCAAGCTTTGTGAGCCAAGCCTTAGTCGCTAACTGTACCAGCGAAGAGACAGTAGCAGAGCTCCGTTTGAGTGATTATGACATGGTAATGGTCGCGATCGGATCGGATGTTAATGCAAGCATTTTAACTACGTTAGTCGTAAAAGAAGCGGGTGCAAAAACCGTTTGGGTAAAAGCAAACGACAAATTCCATTCAAAAATATTAAGTAAAATCGGGGCAGATCATATTATCCTCCCTGAACGCGATATGGGTATACGAGTCGCTCGAAAGATGATGGATAAACGGGTTCTAGAATTCCAAGAGCTGGGTTCTGGTATCGCAATGACAGAAATTGTCGTTGGTGCTCGCTTACTCGGTAAAACCCTTGGTGACCTCGCCTTATGTAAAGAGCAAGATGTACAAGTGTTAGGCTTTAAGCGTGGTCCTGAAGTAACAAAAGCACCTTCACTCGATAAAAGTTTAGAGATTGGTGACTTGATTATTATCGTTGGCCCTAGAGACACTTTAACGAGAAAGCTGAGCTCACTATGAATCCTTTCGCGCAAAAAGGGCTTTTCTATGCCCTAAGTCGTGAGAAAACTCAAAAGAAAGGCTCCGAGCCAAGAATCATTCTTTTGAGTTTTCTCGGAGTGCTGTTGCCCTCTGCGGTACTACTGACATTACCTGTTTTTTCAGTTACAGGCTTAAGCATTACGGATGCATTGTTTACGGCGACGTCAGCCATCAGTGTGACCGGGTTAGGTGTCGTTGACACTGGCCAGCACTTCACTTTAGCAGGCAAGATTTTACTGATGCTCCTGATGCAAATTGGTGGGTTAGGGCAGATGACGCTTTCTGCTGTCCTACTCTATATGTTTGGTGTGCGTTTAAGCTTGAAGCAGCAGGCGTTAGCAAAGGATGCATTAGGACAAGATAGACGAGTCAACTTACGCAAACTAGTGAAGAAAATCATCATTTTTGCATGTGTCGCTGAACTGTTTGGCTTCGTGTTTCTTGCGTTTCGCTGGGTACCTGAGCTGGGTTGGAGCCAAGGGTTGTTCTACGCAATGTTTCATGCAATATCGGCGTTCAACAATGCAGGGTTTGCTCTTTTCTCCGACAGCATGATGAGTTTTGTTGATGATCCAGTCGTGATACTGACTTTATCTGCACTCTTTATTTTTGGTGGTTTGGGCTTTACCGTTATTGGTGATTTGAGCGCTAATTGGAACCGAGGGTTTCGCAACTTGCAGCTTCATACCAAAATCATGTTGGTAGCGACACCGGCTTTGCTTTTGATAGGAACAGCGATGTTCTGGCTATTGGAACGTGGGAATGCGAATACAATGGAACCTTTGTCTACATCGGGGCAATGGCTGGCGGCCTTTTTCCAATCTGCAAGTGCTCGCACGGCAGGTTTTAACAGTGTTGATTTAGCTCAGTTCACTCAACCAGCGCTACTAATTATGATCATATTGATGTTGATTGGCGCGGGCTCTACTTCGACGGGAGGTGGCATTAAGGTTTCCACCTTTGCAGTGGCGTTTGTCGCAACATGGACATTCTTAAGACAGAAAAAACATGTCGTGATGTTTAAGCGCACTATAGATTGGACTGTCGTAACAAAATCTCTGGCTATCATTGTTGTGAGTGGGGCTATTTTGACTACGGCGATGTTTCTTTTGATGCTGACTGAAAAGGCAAGCTTTGACAAAGTCATGTTTGAAACAATATCGGCTTTCGCGACAGTTGGGTTAACCGCTGGATTAACCGCTCAGCTATCAGAGCCGGGTAAATACATCATGATAGTAGTGATGATAATTGGCCGTATCGGTCCGCTTACCTTGGCTTATATGCTTGCAAGACCAGAGCCTTCACTTGTGAAATATCCGCAGGGAAATGTGCTAACAGGCTAATACAAGTTTGGTTGACGGTTCACTTATTCCCAAAGTGTTCCGTCAATGCTGCGCGACGCTGTTTAGCACCACCACCGCCTTCCATATCAACCGTACTTTCGTACCCTTCCTTAATGAAACGTTGTATCGGGCTATTAGGTTCCAAGCGCCTCAGTTGAGGAGAGTTAAACGTTCCCGCAATTTGATAGATAGTTGTGCCTTGACCTGTCGTAACGAAAATTTTCTTACCGTCGAACTCGAAACTTGTCGCAATGAGTCGATGGTTTCTGAACACACCTTGTGCATTGAGAGTGAGTACTTCAGTACTGTACGGAGGTGCGCCGACTTCAACCCAAGTTCCGTAGACATGTTTTGGGTGCACGTAATCCTGATAACTAAATAGAAGTAGTGACGAAAAGCCTGCTGCTAATGACAGAAATATCGCGACAAACAGAAGTTTAATGGCTTTTGCTTTATTCATGATTGCCGATTATTCCTTTTGGGGATCTTGTCCTATATCTTACGAGATACTTAATAGACTGTAAGATAATGAGCGAGGACGCAATTAATGAGGTTGGAAGTTTGATCCTCAGCCCAACAAAAGGCCATCTAGCGAACTCATGGTACTAGCTAATTTGTAATAACGAAGTTTTAAGCGTTTCCACCCTAAGACTAGCACTTATTGTCTAGCTATAGAGACAAGATTAGAAGATTATTCGCAGGTTACTCTTTTATCACAGCGAACTCTTCTTATGAGGTGGGAGAGGTCGATAACGAATGTGTTGCTCAAAATTACTAAATCATATAAAACATGGATTCAATATATTAAAAACGCTTATAAGGTTCATGAAGGAATTATGATTAAGGTAAACAGCTATTTTGACGAGCAGGTTAAATCACTGGGCTTTGCGCAAGGCGATGAAGAATCGAGTGTAGGTGTCATGCAAGCGGGTGAGTACACTTTTGGTACTGCTGCGCCGGAGCGTATGACTGTCGTAAAAGGGGAAATGACCATTAAGCGATTAGGCGATCAAGACTGGACAACGTTTAAATCTGGTGACTCTTTTGAAGTCGCAGGTGATTCGTCATTCGATCTGAAATTGCCAGTAACGACCGCTTACTTGTGTGAATACCTATAATTCTGCCTGTTTAGTTAGGGCACAGCATTTGAGTCCTAACTAACCTTCCTGAGTTTCATTTTGATACTCAAATCGCCAATCCAAAACTCTCTGCTAAGAAGTTATCCACTATAACAACACCTTGGAGCCTTTAGCTTACTGGGCGTTCACAATGTAATTCATATCTGGCATTGCGGTTGCATAGACCTAATGTATGAATTCGAGAAATCCGATGTTATTTTAAGCTATTATCAAAGTTATCAAAATAACCATTGGCTATACTTGAAGTACAGGTAACTTACATTAGGAGGTGGATATGGCTGTTGTACCTAAACATTCAGACCAACATTCTCGATATGATCCGAGTAAGGAATTGACTCAAGACCAGTTGCACCGTTTTGGTCAAGTCGCTTCGACAGCTCAAAAGCGCCGAGAAAAATTAATGGCGAGAGAGCAGTCTGTATTGAGCCAGGCAAAAGATGCCGCTTTTAGACCTGTTGTTAGACCAAAAAAAGATAAGCCAAATACAACACGTTATGCCGCTTGGATGATCGTCGTGATGGCGCTTTGTTTGTGGCTAATGTATATGACGGGCTAAGGCGTTCTGTGTTTAAGAGGGGTAACATTATCTACGTTCGTTAGTGTTGTTTTTTTTTCGATAGTGCTTTCTTTACGGTGATAGTAGTGGAACTGGTTTTTACCGTTGTGTTTTGCAGAATACATAGCTTTGTCCGCGCAGCGGGTCAGTTCAGCGAGGTTAGTTGCATCTTCTGGGTAAAGTGCGACTCCCAAACTAACCGCAAGTTTTCCGATTTTCTCTGGTCCTTGGTAACAATCCTCAAATAGATGCAATATTCGATTTAAGATGTTTTCTAAATCTTGTTTATTATTTACGCCGTAAAGCAGCAAAACAAACTCGTCGCCGGCAAAACGAGCGATAGAATAGTCATGCTTTTCTGTTTTTCTATCTTTGTTTCTGACGTTGTTTTTTAACCGGCTTGATAGATACTGCAGTACTTTGTCACCGACTTCATGTCCGTATGTGTCATTGATGGACTTAAAATTATCGATATCTAAAAAGATCATCGCCGTGATGGTTTTACTATCACGTTCTTCTTCTAGCTTCTCACTTGCCCAACTTTCAAAACTCCACCGATTCGCGAGGCCTGTTAATTGGTCCATGTAAGCCAGATCTTCTATCCCCTCTCTATACAATGATTGAATGTAGTTAACGGCTTGATCGTAATAGTACGATGAGGTGTTACATAGCAAACAGAGGGCGAGTAGGCTAACTAGAAACCGGCTTACTGTAAGATCACCAACAACCGAAGGGTCAATAAATAGAACGGTCACAGTGGTAATAACACAAAAAAGGATACTTAATACTAACCCTGTTCGAAATTCACTGGCAAAAATGACCGCAGCGATTATTGGATAAATCCATATGAGAGAGCCGGCACCATGTCCGCCGTAGAAGAGAAGCATTCCCCCTTGAAGTAGCAAAATACCGCAGAGCACTAACGTTGCATGATTGCTGTGCTGTTTTTTGTTTAGTAGAAAGAGGTTTAGGGAGAGAATGATACCACTTGAGATATCGAATAAAGCAAATACTAGGTTATCTTGAATCAGATGTAGGCCACCATAAAGGAATAGCATTGTGAGAGCTACGATTGAGCATATCTGTACCATTTTGTGCTTGCGGGAAGCACGTAAGGCTGCCATTTCTTGCAGACGTCGACCGACTAAATTACTCATCCCTTATAACCTGCCAGATTAAATCCTTGCTTAAAGTCTAGGAGTTATCTGTGACTTCGCTTCAAGAATTCAATTGGACAAATTGAGTAATTGCGTATCTAAATAATGCAACTGAGTTCTTATTCGCGAAACTTTATGGTGACAGCAGAATTTTGACGCATAGTTAAGTAGTTGTATATGAAGCCAATTTATAAACAACGTTAGATTGTTGACGTTGGTAAGTGGCTGAATTCTAACAATAATGTGCTTAATAGTGCTTGTCTATATAATAAAATGATATAAATGTTTATAGTAATTTGTGATTAAAGCATTGCTTTAAAGACCTCAGAATGAGAGTTCTGAGGTCTTTAGCATCATTTGGCGACTAATCCATAAGGTAGATTAGAAAACACTCTAGGCTGAGACGAAATGGTTGGGGCGCGATTTACCTGCTGCCAATCCAATAACATTATGGCCAGTACGTTTCGGTGTTCACCGTAGGAAAGATCAAAATCACCACTGACCGAAGGGATCATTCCTTTGTCGTTATCGATTGATTGTTGAATGGCCTTACGTGTTTTCTCCACGACAGGATCATCTTCTAGCCCCGCAAGTAAGAAGCTAATCCCGACCTCTGCAATAATATCTTCTTTTGCTCTTAGCAAGATCGTATCAATGTTGGTTCTGAAGTAATCAAAAATCCATTGATATTGCTCTTCTTTAACTAAGCGTTGGTAGTATTGAGAGTCAGCAAAAATGATATGAGTCATACCATACAACTTGTTGCCATACTGCTGTTTAGATAGCTTTTTATCTTCGTAGTCTGGGTAGGTTGTTTTAAATGCTTTGATGAAAGGTTCAACCACGTCTTGTTCGCCTAACTGACGTAACCAAAAGACCTGATTCGCAAGCTGCGCAGCCCATGCGCGGATCATTTCAGGATCGGCAGCATACTTTTCAAAGTCGTAACGGCGAATAACTTTTCTTAGCGTTTCATCTTGCTTGTGTTTCAACCCATACTCATTGGCGCGAGCCATCGAGCCAAGTAGATCAATACCTAAGTAAAGATACTCTGGCATATGCTTGGTGACCGTATATCGACGTAAACTGCGTTCATCTGTTTCATCGCTGTAACCCGCAATGCGTTTTTCTGAGTAGAGCAAGATCTGTTCAGGAGTATGGACTTCCGCTGCAAATCGATTCAAGCGACTTGCTACGCGCGCCATATCACTCCAAACGGCAGCAGAGTACTTCTTGTCTAACGTTTGACGATACATTCTTAGGCCGTAATGCCCTTCTTTAAATGCGGGTAAAGTATAGAGCTGAGTTTCATAGGTCTTTTTGATCGTTTCTGCGGAGTCTTGATAGCTGGTGGCCGCAAAGGCTACTGGAAAAATAGCAAGACTAAGGCATAGGGCTAGAATAGTTTGACGCATAAGTGCACCGATAAGGTTGAACGGTCATCGGCCTGACAATCCGTTGCAGTAATTAATATCTTAGTAAGTTAGCAAATATTAGTTTATTCGATGTAAGCGCGCTGTCAGATAGGTGCAAAATATCAAGTGTTTACAATGTATTCACATCTTGTTTTAGCTCGTTTTACTGAAGTTAGAGTATGTCTACAAGTCGAAAAACAGGAGGGAATGCTACGTTTGATGCCAGACTCTTTGCATTATTCCGCAAGAAAAGCGCATTTTTCGGTGAAAAATAGCTCAAATTATTGTAGGTTTTATAATATTGATAGAATTGTTAAAAATCTAGGCGGGAAACTTCTCGAAGAAGGAGACTCCATGCTTAGTTACGGTATGGCTTAATCCGTAAGTGTTGGGGAAATGATGCAAGATCTAGTCGACAGGCATTGGTCTGTGAAGATAGCGATTTGTCTATTAATTTTTTTTGCTGTTGGATGTATTGAGTCTTTAGATCGCAGCCAAAAAACGTTTGTGCGTGACAGCCTGTTAGGAAGAGCCAAAGAAGAACTATCAATTGTTCGCTCTGAACTTGAAGCCGCTATTGTTTCTGATATTTATGTTGCCAACAGTTTAGCGACATTGGTTGCGGCAAACCCTGAGTTTGAGTTTTCCGGCTGGGATCTTATCGCTTCGAGTGTTCTACGTAAAAGTAACCATATCCGTGTGATTGGTCTTGCCCCTGACGATGTTATTGCACATATCTATCCGCTAGAAGGTAATGAGAAAGCATTGGGGTTGGATTATCGAACCATCCCTAGCCAATGGCGCACTATTCGCAAAGCTCAGGAGGTTCAAGAAATCTTCATCGCTGGTCCCGTTAACCTTGTTCAAGGTGGTAGGGGATTGATTGCGCGCGTGCCCATTTACGAAGATCCTCCATACAACCGCCGTTACTGGGGTGTGTGTAGTGTGGTTATTGACTTGGACTCGCTATTTCATAATGCCGGAATAGAGAAGTTTGAGCATAAGTACAACCTAGCAATGCGTGGCATTGACAGTAAAGGCAGTGATGGTGAGCACTTTTACGGAGACCCTAAGGTTTACGAAAATGCTTTTGCGACCGAGCAAGTGTATTTTCCTTATGGCAGTTGGATGATTGCCGCTAGTGAGAAGCAAGACTTACTATCGCATAGCCCTTGGTATCAGGTGCACGCTGTTAGGTTAATTGCATACCCAATGCTGTTTATTCTTGTCCTTTCGTTTAGTTTGGTTTTTCGCTTATATTCCACAGCGAATCGCCGATCACTCCAAGATTCGTTAACCCAACTGCCGAATCGTCGCTACTTTATGTATACCATTGAGCGTCAATTTGAAGCGGCGGAAAAAAGTGGAGCCAAAGAGAACTTCGCCATCTTGAGTATTGATCTCGATAAGTTTAAGCAGATAAATGACACTTATGGTCACGCTGCTGGGGATAAGGTACTCATTGCGACTGCAGAACGAATTAAAAGAACGTTGAGAGGATCGGATGTGGTCGCTCGCATGGGTGGAGATGAGTTTTTAGTACTATTGCCAAGAGTGACATCTTCGAACGATATTGACGTTATAAATATTGCGCTGCAGAAAGCAATTTGCCAAAGCCCGGTGATATATGAGCAACACTTGATTAATATCCACGTTAGCGTGGGCTACGCTCTATACAGTGATGATTTTGTTGACTTAGAAGCAATGATTAAGTTGGCAGATTCTCGGATGTATCAAGAAAAGCGTCGTCAATCACAAAGGGTGAATGCTTACTAAATTTTGAATACGCAGAGCCTGAAAATTCATGCTATAGAACTAGTATGGTAATGAGTTTTGAGGTGATTATGCGCGATTTAACTCAGTGGTTGTCAGACTATGGGGACAGCCATCAAAACCCTATAAACCAAAAAATTCATAAGGTCGCAGTTCCGGGCATCTTTATATCAGTTGTTGGGTTGATTTGGTCAATTCCTTCGGTTTCCTTCTATGGTTATACGCTGAATTGGGTTTGGATTGCAGTTATTCCGGTTTGGGCTTTCTACTTTAAGCTATCGCTCAGCGTATTTTTAATGATGCTGGGTTTTACTCTTGCAAGTATCTCCTTAGTTTGGTCTCTCGAAATAATGCAGTTGCCTGTTCTTCTAATCTCCCTATCTATGTTTGCTTCACTTTGGTTACTCCAGTTTATCGGTCATAAAATTGAGGGGAAAAAGCCTTCTTTTTTTGATGATCTTGCTTTTCTGTTGATTGGACCTATATGGGTTTTCAGGCAACGTTAGATAACACTTGTCACAACCTCGCGTATTTGTTGCATAACTGAGCGTCACACTTCTTTCTTAATTTTCACAAGTGTTATTAACAAATCTAAAACTTGTGATTTTCGTCATGGAAAACGCTTTGTTGTTACCGGTAACATGACTTTAACGTTACCGGTAACATATAACAACAATCCGGTTTTTTACAGCTAGCCAATGAGGGCTGCGCTGAAACTGAAACAATCAAAGGATACCCCTACTATGAACGCGATGACGAAAACTTTGCTTGCTGCCACCATCACGGGCGCATTTGCGACATCAGCAATAGCCGCGGATTTTAAGCTTAAAATTCAGTCTTCTGACCCTTCTGGTGACTTGAACTATAAGGTTCAACAGAATTGGGCTGAACGTGTTGAAAGCATGTCAAATGGTCGTATCGATATCGATTTATTACCTGTTGGTGCAGTGGTTAAGCACACTGAGACTTTGGGGTCGATAAAAATGGGTATTCTAGATGGCCAGATCACGGCAACGGGTTATTTTTCAGGGAAAGATCCTGCGTTTGGTTTAATTGGGAACATGGTAGGTGCGTGGTCAGATACAACACAGCTGCTGCAATATATGAACTATGGCGGTGGTAATGAGTTGATGACGGAATTGTACGCGCCTTATGGCGTGAAGTTTGTTGGAGCTTCTACAACTGGTGTTGAATCTTTCATCTCTAAAAAACCGATTGATGGCGTTGATGATCTTAAAGGTTTGAAACTGCGTGCGCCGGAAGGTTTGGTACAGCAAGTCTTTGCAGCAGCAGGTGCAACCCCAGTGAATCTTCCTGGTTCAGAAGTGTTTACTGGTTTGAGCAAAGGTGTCATTGATGCTGCTGATTACACGGTATTCTCTACGAACCAGAAAGCTGGTATGAACGATATCGCAACGCATCCAGTTCAGCCGGGCTTCCACTCTCTGCCATTGATTGATATTTCGATTTCTCAGAAAAAGTGGGACAAAATGCCAGCAGACTTACAAGAGATCTTGAAAACATCGGTTCGTGATTTTTCTTATGATATGACAACGCAGCTAAAAATTGCAGACCAAGCGGCGGTTAAAGAAGCACAAGCAAACCCAGAAATTACCATCCATAACTGGTCAGAAGAGGAGCGTAAGAAATTCCGTGAGATCGCTAAGACTCAATGGAAAGTATTCGCAGAGCGTTCGCCAAATGCACAAAAAGTGTATGACTCAGTCACTTCCTTCTTAGAAACCAACGGCCTTCTTTAAGCTGCGAGTCTATGCAGTTTCTCTTAGGAGGGTGAAAGCCCTCCTTATTTTTGGAATAGATCGTTATGACAGAGAAAAATCCACACGCTCCTCAAGATCAGGAAGAACAACCAAGAAACTTCTTAGATCGAGCCATCATAAAAATCAGTAATTGGCTCAGTTGGTTTTTTATTTTCACCGTTTTGATTTCATTTTACGAAGTGCTAATGCGTTATGTATTCGATGCTCCGACAACTTGGGTACATGAAACGGCTTCCTTTATTGGTGGCTCGCTATTTATCGTAGGTGGGATTTACGCATTTGCAGCAAATAAGCACGTACGTGTCGTGTTGATTTACGATTCAGTATCCGCTCAGACACGCAAGTACCTTAATTTGGTTCACCATGTGGTGGGTTTGGCATTTGCTAGCATGTTGGCCTACGCCTCTTATTACATGGCGGAAGAAGCCTGGTTCACGCCTTGGGGTGAATTTCGTCTTGAAACGTCGGGTTCAGTATTGAATGCACCTTACCCCGCTCTTTTAAAAGGCCTGATATTTGTCGCTCTGTGCGTACTTGTTATTCAATTCGTTTTGCACCTTATCCAAGAAGTGATAGGTCTAAGGAATAAAGACGATGTTTGATTTATCTTCGATTGGCATAGCATGGGGTAGTGTCCTCATGTTGGTGATGATGATTGGATTGCTTCTCACCGGTATGCAGCTTGCCTTCGTGACTGGATTTGTTGCTATTTTCTTTACCCTTTGTTGGTTTGGCCCAGATGCGCTACCACTTATTGCAAGCCGGACTTACAGTTTTGCATCAGGTTACGTATTTCTAGCGGTTCCTATGTTTGTTCTGATGGCTGCTTTATTGGATCGCTCAGGTATCGCACGTGACTTGTTTGATGCGATGAAGTCAGTCGGCCGCAAAGTGCGAGGAGGCGTTGCCGTTCAAACACTATTGGTTGCAGTGCTGCTGGCCTCAATGTCGGGCGTTATTGGTGGCGAAACGGTCTTGCTTGGTATATTAGCGTTGCCACAAATGCTGCGTTTGGGGTATGACCGCAAGCTTGCCATTGGTACTACTTGTGCTGGTGGTGCATTAGGGACCATGTTGCCTCCGAGTATTGTGCTAATTATTTATGGTATGACGGCAAGCGTTTCAATTGGCGACCTGTTCAAAGCTTCATTCCTACCTGCGTTTATATTGGCTGCATGCTACATCGGTTATGTATTGATTCGTTGTAAATTGAACCCTTCGTTAGCGCCAATTCCAAGTGATATCGACGAAGATGATGAGCCCAACGTCAATTACTTCAAAGCACTGTTCTTTCCTCTTCTCTCGGTAGCAACGGTACTAGGCAGTATTTACACAGGTGTCGCTTCCGTGACAGAAGCGTCGGCGCTTGGTGTTGTCGGTATTATGATTTCGGCAGTAATCCGTGGAGAGATGAACTTCACCATGCTGAAAGAAAGTGCGATTGCGACCATGCGTACTTGCGGGATGATCATGTGGATTGGTATTGGTGCCAGTGCACTGGTCGGTATCTATAACTTGATGGGCGGAATCGACTTTGTTGAAGAGGTGATTCTTGGCCTAAGTGGTGGTAGTGCATTAGGTACCTTGCTCATTATGATGGTGATTTTATTGGTACTGGGTATGTTCCTAGATTGGGTTGGCGTCGCGTTACTAACCATGCCGATCTTTGTGCCAATCATCACAAGCTTAGGTTATGACCCAGTATGGTTTGGTGTGGTTTTCTGTCTCAATATGCAGGTTTCTTTCTTGTCACCACCATTTGGCCCAGCCGCTTTCTATCTTAAATCGGTTGCGCCAAAAGAGATCACTCTAGGTGAAATCTTTGAGTCGCTTCTGCCATTTATCGGCCTACAAGTTTTGGTTTTGAGCTTAGTGATTATGTTCCCAGAACTAGCGATGTGGTGGCAATAGCCTCACCGGATTATGAATGAGTTTCCTAAATTGGTGTTCACAGTCTTCAGTGTATGTTGAAGGCTAAGGATAGTATTACCCAATGAAAACAAAAAAAATTTTAGTTATGGGCGTATCGGGTTGCGGTAAAAGCCTTATTGGAAGTGAAATCGCCAAAGCGTTGAATATTCCTTTTTTTGATGGTGATGATTACCACCCAGAAGCCAACGTTAAAAAGATGGCTCAGGGTATTCCACTCGGTGATAAGGACCGCTGCGGTTGGCTCACAACCTTAAATGAACTTTATCGTGAGAATGATTCCGCGGTAATTGCATGTTCAGCGTTAAAGCCGGCTTATCGAGATGTCTTGCGCCACAATAACTCTGACTTGCTGATCGTTTATCTTCAAGGTGATTTTGAGACTATCTGGTCGCGTCACAAGCAACGAGCTAATCACTACTTTAATGGTGAAGCCATGCTTAAAAGCCAGTTTGACGTCTTGGTTGAACCTCATGCGGACGAGGCTCTGTTTATAGATATTTCTCAGGACGTAGATTCTGTCATTAGTGACTCTTTGAGTGCTATTAAGGAGGCTTGGGATGAGTAACTCTGATATAGCCATGATTGGGCTAGGCGTTATGGGGAAAAGCTTGGCGCTGAACTTGATTGATCAAGGGTTTGACGTGGTTGGTTTTGATATTAGTGATGCCCATAGAATTAGGGCTGAAAACGAAGCCAAAAACATCACTAAATCAGAAGGTAAAGGTGCGTTTAGTTCAGTGGATAGTATCGCTAATGTATTGTTATCACTTAAGTCTCCTAGAGTGATTGCCTTGTCATTGCCAGCAGGACACATTATTGAATCTGTTGTCGATGATCTGCTTAACGCTGGCTTAAACAGCGATGATATTGTCATTGATACAGGTAATAGTTTGTGGACGGATAGCGAAAGCCGCGAGGCCAAATATCGCGATAAGTTACGCTTTTTTAGTACTGCGGTGTCAGGTGGGGAAGTCGGTGCTCGTATCGGGCCTGCTTTGATGGCGAGCGGTTGTAAGCAAGCGTGGCAGTATGTTCAGCCGATGTGGGAAGCTATCGCCGCAAAAGTAGATGATAAAGGCTTGCCAGTAGGGCAGTTCGAGCAAGGTGAGCCTTGCGCCGCATACTTAGGGCCGGCAGGAGCGGGCCATTATGTAAAAATGGTCCACAATGGAATTGAATATGCCGACATGCAGCTTATCTGCGAAGCGTACCATTTTATGACCCTTACTTTAGATCTACCTGCTGATACGGTTGGTAAGGTGTTTGAAAGCTGGAATCAAGGCGTACTGAATAGTTACTTAATGGAAATTAGCGCCGATATTCTCCAAACATCAGATCCTGTAACTGGCCAGCCATTTGTTGATATTGTGCTTGATAAAGCAGGTCAGAAGGGTACAGGCCTATGGACAGCGATAAACAGTTTGCAGCAAGGTGCACCAGCTCCAACCATTGCTCAGTCGGTTTTTTCTCGCGCACAAAGCGCTCAGAAAGCCACACGTATTCAAGCTTCGGAGAGTTTGAAAGCACAAATGAAACTCAACAAAAACGAAGAAGTATCGCAAATATTAGCGAATCTGCATGATGCGCTGTATTGCTCGAAATTGGTGGTGTACGCGCAAGGGTTTGATTTGATGGCAGCGACTTCAATCCAAGAGGAGTGGCAGCTAGATTTTTCAAAAATTGCGAAGATATGGCGTTCGGGGTGCATTATTCGAGCGGGCTTTTTACAAGACATCAGCTTTGCGTATCAAACCGAGCCGGATTTGCCGAACCTACTTCTCAATCGACACTTCTCTCACCAGTTGGAAGCAAGTACATTGGGTTGGAGAAAAACAGTCTCTTCCTCCGCAATGTCAGGTGTACCTATGCCGGGTATCAGTTCTGCCTTGAGTTATTTTGATTCGCTGCGCTGCGCTGTATTGCCTGCAAATTTGCTTCAAGCTCAGCGAGACTATTTTGGTTCACATACCTATTCTCGAGTTGATAAACCTGAAGAACAAAAGTTTCACCTAAGTTGGAGTGAAAACATAAGGACAGAACATAAAGTGTAGGTCGTTTGCCTAATGTGAGTAGTGAAAAAGAGTGCATGAGTTAATTGAGCGCTCTTTTTTGTTATCTAAAGCCAAGCAATTGGTCGAGTTATAGGTACAATGTTACCAGTAACACAACAGATACAATAAGAACAATATGGTAAACAAAAAGAAGCGCCCAACTTTACAAGATATTGCTGACCGAGTGGGTGTGACTAAAATGACGGTCAGCCGTTGTCTGCGTGACGCCTCGCAAGTATCAGAAGCGATTCGCGAAAAAGTCGAACAAGCGGTTGAAGATCTAGGCTATATCCCAAATCGAGCGCCGGATATTCTTTCAAACGCGAAATCAAATGTCATTGGTGTATTGGTTCCTTCATTAACCAATCAAGTATTTGCGGAGGTGATGCGCGGTATTGAATCGGTTACAACGCCAGGTGGCTATCAGACCATGATTGCTCACTATGGTTACAGTGCTGAGCTGGAAGAAGAGTCCATTGCCTCGCTGCTCTCTTATAACGTCGATGCCATCATCCTCTCGGAAAACGTTCATACTGACAAAGCACGCAAAATGCTTGAAACGGCGTCTATTCCCGTTGTCGAGATTATGGATACCTTTTCGCCTCGAATTGAACAGGCAGTAGGCTTTGACAATAGACAAGCCGCGAAAGAAATGACAAATACCATGCTGAACAAAGGGTGCAATAGTATCGCCTATTTTGCGGCACGTATGGATGAACGAACGCGTTTGAAAATGGCCGGCTATCGTCAGGCAATGGAAGATGCAGGCAAAGAAATGATTAGCTTGCAAACTGAAGAGGCTTCTTCATTTACATTAGGTTCAAAGCTACTTTCTGAGCTTATTGAAAAGTACCCTGATGTTGATGGTATTTTCTGTACTAACGATGATTTGGCTATAGGGGCGGTATTCGAATGTCAGAGAAGAGGTATTTCCATTCCAAATGAAATGGCGATCGCGGGTTTTCACGGCCATGACATCAGTCAGGCGATGATCCCGGCATTAGCAACGGTGATCACACCACGTGAGAAAATAGGTCAGGTTGCGGCAGAGCAGTTGATTGCGCGGCTTAGAGGCGAGCAAAACTGGCAACCAACCATCGACTTGGGGTACCAAATTGAAGTTGGAAATAGCTTGTAATTGCATTTTGCAACTGCAATTATTTTTGCATAATGCAAATATTCCCGTTTTGAGTTTTGCTTATGCGCGTGGTTTTTCAGAAACAGTTTATAAAGTGAACAAAAACAACGATTTTTATTGATAAAAAAAGTTGGCACGCATAATGCTTTAGTTAAAGTGACCCTTATTAAGCCGAGGGTCACCTAGCCAACTGACGTTGTTAGTGAACCTAATTTGTTCACAGATATATATAGCCAATCACGATTATTGTGATTGGCTTTTTTTCGCCTTAAATTCATCGCTTACTCTTCTTGGCAACCGTTGTAGCAACTTGGTTTACGTGGGCAAACTGCGCCACGAGAACAGATCACCCGAGCATCAGATTCAATCCCTCGCTCAATCCAATTGATGTTGAGGATTTTAGCGATAGTGGTGAATTCTTTTCGAATGTGCCTTGGAATAGACGCCGAGCCACCATTACCCACACACAGTGCTTTAAGCTCCTCTGCAATCATTCTTGAATCGCCTCCTTGCGCATCTATCGCAGGGTTTAGATCGATACCAGCACATAGCACTCGATTGTTTCCGGCTGGGTCCGTCATGTTGACGGATTCACAGCAGTAGATGCGCGGCTCATCTCCCACATTCAAGATAGAAATTTGCGCTGAGCTACCACTTCTTGGCTCTGATAGGCGTCTGAATACCGCCCAGTGCTGACAAGGGTCGTTGACTTGGCGCATGTTGCCCCAAGGTAAAGGGATCCCGTTTCCACGATAAACAGCTTTGAGTTTATTCTGCCCATAGGCATCGAAATAGTGCCAATGTGGATAAGGCGAAACCACTGTCATTCTTCGCATCGCCACAGATGGTGAAACACCTGCTTTCGCGTGCACATCGATTTCATAGCCATTTCTGTCCAGTAGCTGACGAAAAGGGACTTTAGGGCAGAGTAGAGCTCCTGCAAAGAAACTTGATTCGAAGTCTCGCCATGCTTGGAGAATATCTTGAGAGTTAAGATCGGATGTTGGGTTACTTTGAGAATTGTCTTCCCAACTGTTCGCGTGGCCTACAGAAAGTACGCTCTTCAAACCTTCTTTGTTGTGCAGTACACAGTGACCAAGATAAACCGCCAAATCGTATTTGAGGCGGGTAGGGTACTCTTTAAGTATCTCATTGAGGTAGATGAAGCCAGGTGGCTCGAAAAACGAGGTAACGACTTGTTTCGCGCTTACGCCAAGTTCATCCACAATGTCTTGCGGAGGACGAGAGATCCAGCGAATGGTTAATCCCATACTGCGGGCAATGTCCATGAGATCTTCAGCAGATAGATTTAACCGCTTCATGCCTATCTCTTCTGCTGCACGCTCTAAATCAGGGAAGTGGTTTTGATTGCTCTCTTGATGAGCTCGAATCAGTAGGTGAGCGAACTGTCGCCCGGTAATGCCTGTCTGAGAGAGCATCTCCGGAATCGCGATTTGTAGAATATCATTTGAAAAAAGGAAGCTTGGCTCAAGAGCCATCCCACTGATGCCACCTCGATTCCCCTTATCGGGAGTGATATCTGTTTGCTCTGGTTCATCATCTAAAAACCAAGCGGGATCTTTTTGAAAAACCTCTGCGATCACCTCAAGCATATCAATGCTGGGTACTCGTTTTCCTCGTTCAATCATAGAAAGATAAGAAACTGATGGCGCATACTCGGGATTCACTCGGATACAGCGTGCAGAGAGATCTTCCATCGTTAAGTGGTTGCGTTTTCTCAGGTTTCTGATTTTGGTGCCCAAAAAATGGGACTGACGTATAAGACTTTTTGACAGCATAATTTTGTAAAATTCACATTGTAAAATTTTTGTTGTGAAATTGTAGTCAAAAAATCACTAGTATAGAAAGTAAGCAAAGTCACAAAACGCAAAACAACTAAACGCAAGTTTGAAATCTTTGCTCTAGGACATGAAAAGTTGTGAAATATCCGCGAGGGAAACATTATGAATATGCTTACAATCGATAAAACTGAAATCCAAAATCAAGACAAGCCATTTATCGCTGAAGCAGTCTTCGCGGTTGAAAAAACGAACTCGAAGCAATCTTCAGAAAAACAGAGCAAAGCGAAACAGCTACTTGACCGTATGTTCCCGCTAGAAAACGGCTCACATCAAGACGTAACAGCTTACATGATTGATTATCGTCATCTTGTCGCTTATTTCAAAGATGGCACGCACAGCGGCTTAAAGAGCAATAAACACTTTGTTGCTTACAGCGGTGAAAAAGAAAACCCAACCTCTATTTTGTTCCGTGATGGAAATGGTAGCCACGTAGAGCTCACATTTGGTCGAAACAAAGGAACAGGTTGTGTAGAGCTGATTTGCATTGATGACATTCAATTAGAAACTTGCACTATGTTCCCTCAAGAAAGCTCTGAAATCTCGGCAATGCGCCACTGGATTAGCTTGGTAAGAGGTGACGAGAAAGGCAAACCTAAAGCATGTACTGAAACAAAAGCGTACACAGCAAAGAGTGGTGAAGATTATGACCTTGAGTGCTGCTACACAATGAATAAATAAACCAAGCCTAAGAAAGCAAAAAGGATACGCAATGCGTATCCTTTTTTAATTCGTTGAATTTGAGATTAGAAGTGTAGTTGGATTACCGAAGTAACAACCGCACCAGGGCGACGAACACCATCAATTTCTACTTTGATCTCACGCTCAATTTCCAAGCCTTTACGAATAGGTGTTACTTTTGAAAGCGTACTTACCGCGCGAATGCGATTGTCTGATTTGACAGGGTAAGGGAATCGAACTTGGTTAAGACCAATGTTGACGACCATTTTCGCTGTTGGAAACTGGTTTTTGTCTGGGTCAACGCTATCAGTTAGCTTAGGCAGTAGCGCTAGCGTCAGGAAACCGTGCGCAATTGTTGTCTTGAATGGCGATTCTGCTTCCGCACGCTCTGGGTCAGTGTGGATCCATTGCATATCTTCAGTAACTTGACCGAACTGGTTAATACGCTCTTGTGATACGTCTAACCATTCACCAATGTGAATCACTTGGCCAATTTTACGTTGCAGCTCTTCATACAGTGTTTGCGCTTCTGGCTTTAACACAATTGGCTTAGGTTCTACTGCTTTTGGTGTTTCAGGTGCTTGAACTTCATCGTTCACTGCTGGTTGCTGAAGATCACGTAGACGCGTAAACAGGTGGCGATTGTTTGCCTTCGTCAAAAACTCACCCCAATACTCACGCACAGTTGGAGACATCCACTGCATGAACTCTGAATGATTTTTTGAGTGTGCTTCACCACGATGTTTAAACAAGTCAGCGACTTTCATAAAAACCTCTGAAATTGACTAATAAGAACAGTTAACTTAGTAAGTTTGAATTACTTCACAATATTGTGCAACGACTTTCGAGCGTACATGTGTAACTTGAAAGTCATTATTTAATTGTAGTTCAATAACTTAAAAATAAAACACTATTTTATTACAAAGTTGTTAGTAGAGCTTTTAATCAACATAAATTGATACTACTCGCAAGAATCTACTCCAATAAGCGTAAGCTAGTGTTTGTTTTATCGCCACTTGAACAAATCAATGCAAATTAATGCTTTACAAGAGTCATGCCAAAACCTAATATACGTCCCGCAACGGAGAGATGGCTGAGTGGTTGAAAGCACCGGTCTTGAAAACCGGCATACGTTAATAGCGTATCTAGGGTTCAAATCCCTATCTCTCCGCCACTT
>Ga0209272_10000792_pt1 | contig 22650 bp, 22 predicted proteins | sample tdDd002_FD_187125 | JGI IMG/M metagenome (GOLD analysis project Ga0209272, IMG submission 187125) | Marine sediment microbial communities from the Atlantic coast under amendment with organic carbon and nitrate - tdDd00.2 (SPAdes)... | ecosystem: Environmental > Aquatic > Marine > Coastal >... | reverse complement strand
ATTTGCTAGGTTACTGGCGAGTACTTTGGTACGCTGAACACGGAAGTTAAGTGCGTCTGGGTGAACGCCTAGAGCACTATCAAATGTGATCGCCATTCAAGTTTCCTTTAAGTCGTTGTAATTCTGATAAATAAGAAACAAAATACATGCCAACAAAATAAAGCTTAACAATCAATGTTTTATAGAGATAACAGGAAATCAAACTTCCGCCTTACGGAAGAAAACAATAGAACTAGGAAACGAGGGAGAATGATGCTTCCGCGTATAATATTTCCGACGGTTTTAGGGCTTTCTATCACTCCAAACATAGCCGTAGGTGCACCTAATGAAGACATCATCAGGCAGCATGTTTCCACTCAGTTTGAACAGGAAGTAACGCGATATGCCGACAACGCGGGATGGGGTAACTACCAGCTGAATTATGATTTATGGGTGCCAAAATCAGTAAATCATTTACCTAAATGCAGCCAACCACTTGTTATTTCTACACGAGATCATCAATCACAACCTGTTGGTAACCTAAAGCGCTCAGTTAGTTGTGATGACTTAACACATAGCTGGCGTATAAATGTAACTATAAAGTCTAGTGTGTCGTTAGATGTTGTTGTAGCGAACAACACCATCAACCGAGGCACTTTGATATCTGCTGCCGACCTAAAAATCGAACGCAGGACACTCTCAAAACAGGACGGCTTCTTTACCGAAATTACTAAAGTCAGCGGCAATGAAGCAGCAAGACGCATTCGCAGTGGCCAGCTACTAAGTCAGAGTAACGTTGAAACACCAGCATTGATTGAAAAAGGCAATGAAATTGTCTTGATAGCCACTAAAGATGGATTTACAGCAACGACGAAAGGCATCGCGCTAGAAACCGGCTATCGAGGAGAGCAAATCGAAGTTCAAAATAAAACTTCTGGTAAAGTCGTTCACGCTATTGTTACCGGACTGAATCAAGCACACACACAATTTTGATTTTGGACTCCAGTTATCACTTTTAAGTAAGAGCACTCGTAAAGAAATAAAATACGTTTCAAGATGAAAAGGTTTTGAGCATAAAAAATCATAAATTTGATTTAACTATCGTCAATCTATGGTCGCCTAAGTTCAATAGAAGACGATGATTGAGGATTACAAAATGAAAATCGATAAAGTTGCTGGCGGACACGTACCGCAAACAAGTTTACAGCAGACAACAAAAAAGCCTCTCGAAACCCCTGTAAGAGCGCAAGTTCAAGAGCACCATTTCCAAGCTGATACTTCTGCTATCGATAAAGCTCAAAAAGAGATGGCCTCTCTTCCTAACGTTGATATGGAGAAGGTGGAACAGATTCGAAGTGCCTTAACGAAAGGTGAGTTGAGCCTAGATACAAAGGCTTTATCGAAAGCTTTAATGCAGTTCCATACTGGTCACGAATAAACCGACTAACGAGGAAACCTGCATGGCATCACCAACGTCTCAGCTAATTCAAACATTTGTAAAAACTATTGCGGTTGATATAAAGCTCTATCAAGAGTTATTAAGACTCCTTCAGGAGCAAGCATCAATCTATCTAACGTTTGATAGTGAGGCATTAAATAGCAACATCGCGAAGCAGATGCCCATCCTCAATCAACTCGGGACTCATGCTACAGAAAGAAGTCTGTGCATGAGAAAATTGCACCTCCCTACGAATGAACAAAGTGTGCAACGTATATTTAATGCGCTTCCTGCAAAACTGAACGTCCAAGCCAGAGCTCAATGGAATACTCTTGAGGGTTTAATTAAGCAGTGCCAAACGTTTAATCAACGCAATGGACAAAGCTCAGCGGCGTTTCATGAGCTAATGAGTCAACTCAAACATCCTGTTCAACATACCTATGAAGAACAAACCTTCTAACGTCAGTTTGATTCGCTCGCTCTCATTGCTACCATTCCTACATCGAAGGGCGAGCGCTTTTTTATTCATAGCTAGCTTACTTATCTCTCAAGTTGTCTATGGCCAACCCCAAACTCAAGCGATCCAACAGCAGGTAGCACTACTTCAACCCTATCAAGAACAGATAAATAAACGTCTTACACATTCTCAAGTTCTTGTCGGGCACATTGCCGAGCGCTTAACGAAAAAATCATTACCTAAATCTTTGATTCTCATTCCTATGCTCGAATCATCTTATAACACCCAAGCAGTATCTCACGCTGGTGCAGCTGGTTTATGGCAGCTAATACCATCCACCGCTAAACGTTTTGGCCTAAAAATAGACGCAACGAAAGACGAAAGATTTAACCCTCATGAAAGTACAGATGCAGCACTCGATTATTTAGCCTTTTTGTACAACAAATTTGGTGAAGATCTTTCCCTTACCTTAGCGGCATATAACGCTGGGGAAGGACGTGTTGACAGAGCAATACGACGAGCGAAAACTAATCATTATTCATCGTTAACATTACCAACGGAAACCACTCAATATGTTGCACGATTTTATGCATTGAACCAGATCGTCAATTTAGGAGAAGTGATCCCCCAACGACTGAAGTCGTACGCTTTGTTCGGCTCCAACTTTACAGCCAATAATCAGCCATTAGTTGACTTAAAACCTCTTCCGCCATTAATCAACCTATAGTGCTATATATTTTGTACGTGCGTATATTCCAACTCGTGATCTTGGTGCAAACATGTTCAAAAAAGTTACGGTATCTTATCTCGAAAGTAAGAATTAGCAGTGGTTAGACTCAAAGTACGCAGGTTCTAGCAGTTAGCTTTATGATATCTGTCACTATAGCGATGTAATTGGTGTGTAATCCATCAGGTTAGACCTAATAATTATTTACACAATGAATATAAAACAGCTATTGTTTTTAACAGTAGATAACTCAAGATGACGCTTCGCTTGCGCGTCTGGAATGAGTCCGGGTTCCGGGGGGGAGCTCGGACTTTTTTATTGGGAGGGGTTTATAGCGTTAGTCGGTGTAATTTACAGCAGTTCTTTTGCGATTAACTGAAGTAAAAACGTTTCACGCTCGATACTCATTCCCTTTTTAGGGCTTTCTGCCATTGTCTTTTCATTGTGCGCAATCGCATCGTATACATTCATCCAAACTGGACGCATACCATTCTTCACTTCGTAATCTTCATAGGAAGTATCACCTAGCTCACGATCAATCTTGCACGTGTAACAATATGACGTCATATGCATTACATCTGCGTCGTCTTTGTACCATGGGCGGAACTCTTCAAAAATACCGAACGGCTTAATGTTGTGAATGTTTTTTGCGCCTGTTTCTTCTTCTAATTCACGAACCAAACCCGCAATCACGTCTTCACCGTCATCAATACCACCGCCTGGCAGTGTGTAGTCATGGTAGCGCTCGGTATAGAGTAGAAGAACATCTTCGCCATCGAGTACAATGGCACGCGCTGCGTTGCGTTGAAAGATGATTTTGTCATCCAGATGTTCAATGTCTTGGTGCGTGGTAGTTTTCAGGTGTCTCATCGCAGGATCCGCAGTGATTGTTTTGCGCGCATACTACCGAAATTCATCCACTTTCCCAAGTTTCAATTTCGGCCAGAAATTCGTATCGTGTGAACAGTGAGCCAATTCTAAAATTACGGATAATTAGCTTACAAGCGTCGTGCATTTAACAAACATAAGACAGTATTTTTATTAAACTCTCCTATAATCAACACACTAATCGTAAATCCCATGCGGAGATCAAGAATGAAAAAGACTACTTTAGTTATGTCAGTGGCAGCAGCAATGGTGTTGGCAGGTTGCTCTACTTATGACGGTGCCACTCGCTCAAACGAATACACATCCGCAGCAAACCCAGCAGCGGTGTACTGTGTGCAGCAAGGCGGCGAACTAGATACAGTGACTGAAAATGGTGAGCGCGTAACTTACTGTTTGTTGTCTGAAAATGAGCGTGTTGAGCAGTGGGAATACTACCGTAATAATCACAAAGAAGACGCTGAGTTATAAGTTCATTCGCATTTGCGCAATCTAAGATTACAAAAAACAACAAAAAGGAGCCTCGTGCTCCTTTTTCCTTCACATAAACATCTGAAATTTCTTGTGGTTAGCCTTCTTGTTCTTGACTTACCGCATAACCACACCATATCGAACAGCGTTTTATTTCTGACATTCCCCTGACATTACTTTCCAACCGGTCAATAAAATTTCTCGCGCACATCACGAAATTTCACGTTTTTTCCACATTTTTATTGGAGCGGGTGGTCAGGATGAAAACAGATACAGTCAAACAAGCCGAATCGGCACAATCCAACCTTGTTACAGCAAACTCAAAAATCACTGAAGAGTCAAAGCGCATCATCTACAAAGCGATGTTGAGTGCTTTGACCATCATTGCGATTAGTATTTTAGTGAACTTGAGCATTCGCGTAGACTACGTCCTCTTAGGCTCAAGCTTAGGTGAAACATCCGTCACTGAAACGCTTCAACTAATCATGTTAGCCGTTGCGTCTTGGTCTTTCTTTCGCGTTTCTAGACAAGAAAGCCATGTGTCGCACGCAGCGATCCTTATCTCAGGTTTCTTTGCTGTATTGATGATCCGTGAATTGGATTACTGGTTTGATATGATTCGTCATGGTTCATGGGTTTTCCCTGCCCTCGCAGTGACTGCTTTAGCGTGTGCCAAAGCGTACCAAGGTGGTAAAGGTACAGTGAATGAGATGGCAGCCATTCTACAATCGCCGTACATGAAGTTGCTTATCGGCTCTGTGATCCTGTTGTTGGTTTTCTCTCGCCTATACGGCATGGGCAGTTTCTGGCAGCACGTAATGGGTGAGCACTACGTACGCGATGTGAAAAACATCTCTGAAGAAGGCATCGAGTTACTTTGTTACAGCCTAATCGCGCTTAGTGCGGTACGCACACGTCGCGAACTTAAGCGTCAGTAAGTTGAAGTTGCTTAACTAGCCATACGCTTCAGGGTCAAGTTGCAGGTTCAACGCCGTTAATATCGGATGAAATACTGCTAGCGCTTGCTCTGCTGCACCAACTGAATCATCAAAGGCCGTCATTTCGATGGCCTTTTTCATGTCTGCAATTTGCTTTTGAACATCTTGTCCTAACTGCAACACTTGTAGCCTCTCTATAGCTTGACGAGCGATTGCTAAAGGCTTTTCTCGTACCTCAGCCAAATCACGCTTAAATACGTCACGCTTTACGCCTTCTAGATACACTCGGTAGGTCGTAAGCTCATCAAACAGCAGAAATGCCTCGGCTAACACACCAGTATTTGGGTAAGGCACACTTATGTGTTTAGACAGTTTGAGTGGAATACTGAGGTTTATTCCCATTTCCGTGCAGCGCGATTTTAACACTCTCAGCAGACCTTGCTCGTCCATCAGCGTTTGAATCTCAATAATCCGTTCCAAATGGTAATCGTTAGAGAGCAGCATTACTTCAATGGTTTGCCCTGTTTGGCAAAGACCGCTCTGTAACAGTTCTACAGCAGCATTCTGCATGTTCTGTACAGTATTTAATGAACGGTTCTCGATGATCATTTGATGCTCAGGAAAGTCGACGCCTTTTACCTCCATCAGATGACGAAAGTAACAATACATTGCGTCCGCTTCGGAAACCGTCTGCCCTTGGGTTATCCCACCACAAAACACCAATACCGTAGTATCAAAGCACAGCTCGTTTAAAACATTGAATAGCGCTTCAACACGCGAACGACCCTCAGCGCTTAGCTTATCGTGCACCAAACGCTTACCTAGAATGATCACTACTTTGTTTAACTTCATTACCGAGATCTCAATTACTCATACATTAGCGAACAATTTGTATACAAAGTTTTGCTTTGCCAATACCCTTTCTGATATTAACATCTAATTAACAATGTCATTCTAGAGACCTGGATAAAGGTCCGTAGAGAAAGGAAGTCAATTATGCTGTCGATTTTCGATATTTTTAAGGTCGGTGTTGGTCCATCCAGTTCCCACACCAATGGCCCAATGCTCGCAGGTTACCATTTCACTCAACTACTTAGCGACTCTATGGCGAAAGTACACAAGGTGCAAGTTGACCTTTACGGTTCTTTGTCGCTGACTGGCAAAGGCCACCACACCGACCGGGCAACAGTGCTTGGCTTGATGGGAAATAAACCCGATACCATTAAGATGACCAGCGCCAAGAGTGCACTACAAAATACGATTGAACATGGCACGCTCTCTGTCGCGGGCGTACATGAAATCGTATTTAGCTATGATCACGATATTGTGTTCCACAGTGACAACCTTCCATTACATGAAAATGGTATGACCATTACGGCTTTTGATGCAGCTGGCAATCAAGTCGCGTTTGAGACTTATTACTCCATCGGCGGTGGCTTTATTGCAACCGCAGCCGAACTGGAAAACGGCAGTGACGAAGCGGAAGTGCAAGTGTCTTTCCCGTTCAAATCAGCCGATGAAATGCTAGAGAAAGCAGAACAAAATGGCTTGAGTTTAGGTGGAATGATTCTGCAAAACGAACGAGCGTTCCGTGAGCAGGAAGAGATCGACCAAAAAGCCGAACAGATCTGGAAAGTAATGTCGCTGTGTATGCAGCGTGGCTTCGATACCGAAGGTATTCTCGAAGGCGGTTTAAACGTAACACGCCGTGCACCAAACCTACTTAAAAAGCTCGAAGCGAATGCGGCAGTAGAAAACGATCCAATGGAGATCATGGATTGGATTAACCTATTTGCTTTCGCCGTGAGTGAAGAGAATGCCGCCGGTGGTCAAGTAGTTACGTCGCCAACCAACGGTGCTGCCGGTGTTATCCCAGCAGTATTGATGTATTACCACCGCTTTATCAAAGAGCTAGACAACAAACAATTGAAAGACTTCTTGGCCGTAGCTGGTGCGATTGGTATTTTATACAAAACCAATGCTTCTATTTCTGGCGCCGAAGTCGGTTGCCAGGGTGAAGTCGGTGTTTCATCTTCGATGGCAGCAGCAGGCTTAACCGCACTGCGCGGTGGCAGTAATGAACAAATCTGTATTGCCGCAGAGATCGCCATGGAGCACTCGTTAGGCATGACCTGCGACCCAATTGGCGGTTTGGTTCAAGTTCCGTGTATCGAACGAAATGCGATGGGCGCGATGAAGGCCATCAACGCATCACGCATGGCGCTGAAACGCACCAGCAAATGTCTTATTTCATTAGATAAAGTTATCGAAACCATGTACCAGACTGGTAAAGACATGAATAAGAAATACCGTGAAACATCACTTGGTGGTCTCGCGGTGATTCATATGGCGCCACCATGCGAATAGCATACTTTATATCAGCCATTACTAATTAATAATTCTCATTGTTGGCGGACAAAATTCCGCCAACGCCTTTATTCTTCCATAAAAATTCCGCTATCTCATACCCTACTTAACATCGCCTATTATTTCGGCTACTTTTCAAAATCTTAAAAACCAACAAAGAATATTAATCTTAGAAAATGTTATTTTTTGGTCATTTATTCACATAATTACCAGTTGATCTAGAACAACACATTAGTAAGGCAAACGTTTCGCATTAGAAAATTTAGTGCATTAAATTCGTTTTATGCGACAATTGTTTCAATATGTAACATACCGTTTAAGTAACATTTAACAGAAATAATAACTACCTTTCTCGCAATAGTGAGTATTTAATTATGTGGAATAAACTAAATAAATCTATGATGTTCTGCCAAATGATGTTTGGCTTATCATTTTATGGCGTGTTGGTCAGTCTAACGCGTTTTTTCTTAGAGGATCTGAATTACAACGAAGCTGATACCATGATGATCGTGGGTGCCTTTTCGGCAATTGGCCCCCTATTTGCGATTGCTGGCGGTTTCATCGCTGATAAATTTTTAGGTGCTTACCGTTCTCTATCGATTGCCTTCCTAGCTTTCGCATCTGGTTACGTACTGCTTGTTCTTGGCGCTTCAGCAACCAACGTACCGCTTTCTATGTGTGGTATCGCACTAGCAAGTTATGGTCGTGGTTTGATGTCTCCTTCTTACCCTAGCCTGTACAAACGTACCTTCAAGTCTCAAGAAGACTTTGAGAAAGGCTACCCGATCAACTACTCGGTGAACAACGTAGGTGCCTTCTTAGGTCAATACCTGTTCCCAATGATTGTATTGGTGATTGGCTTTAACGGAGGTTTCACTATTTCTGCCGTAATGGCGGGCGCAGCTTTGGTCATGCTACTTATGTTCCGCAAAGGCTTGGTTGGTGTTGCTTCTGAGCTAGACAAAAAAACGGTTAGCATGAAGAACTGGATCTTCTTTGCGATTATTTCTGTGGCGATGATCGCATTGGTATTCTTCATGTTCTCTAACATGGATATCGGTCAAAACATCGTTTATGCCATCGGCGGCGCCGCAATTCTATACTTCATCTCTTTGATGATGAAAGCAAGCAAAGCCGAATCATTGAAGATGGGCACTATCCTGATCGTGACTTTCCTTACCACGTGTTTCTTCGTTTATTACGGCCAGATGATGACCTCAATGAACATGGTAGCAATCAACACACTGAAAGGTTCTCTATTTGGCTTCATTCCACTAGAGCCTGAAGCTGCAATGGCAATGAATCCTCTATGGTGTATGGTTGGTGGCCCTATCGTTGCCGGCTTCTTCGGTATGCTAGAAAAACGCGACATTCACCTATCAACGGCGACTAAGATTGCATTGGCATTTGTTCTAACCGCTATCGCGTTCGGCATTCTGACTTTCGCGGTAACAACGGTTGGTGAAGATGTGATTATCCTGCCTGAAATCTTCCTAGCGATTCACTTCTTCCAAGCAATCGCAGAAGTTATCGTAGGTTCAATGGTAGTGGCATTCATCCTATCTGTAGCTCCTAAGCACATTGAAAACTTCTCAGTAAGCTTGTTCTCTGTAGCCATCGCGCTCAGCGGTATCGTTGGCGCCGCATTCTCGACTTCTATCGCTCTAGAAAAAGGTCAAGAAATCACACAAGAGATCGTACAACACGTGTACGGCGATTACTTCCAACTGCTGACTATCCTAGCGGTTGTGATGGTTGCTATCGCACTAGGTGCATCATTCATTATTCGTAAGATGCTTGAAGCAGCAAAACGCAGCGAAGCAGAAATGGAAATGGTTGAAGCAAGCGCGCAAAACTAATTTTCTACTTAGCCTAAAAACAAAAACGGAAGCCAATTGGCTTCCGTTTTTTTATCGACAGAGTTTGTTATCAGAACGCCATTGCTATGCTGTAAGCGTTACCATTAAGTAAGCATTTAATGCCAACACCAAAGAAACAATCACCACACCAGCATAAGACACCCATTTGTTATTTTTGAACTCGCCCATCAAGCGTTCGCTGTTGGTAAAGAGAAGCAATGGGATAATCGCCAGCGCAATACCAAAGCTCAATACCACTTGGCTCATCACCAAGATATCGGTGGTGTTCATGCCCAAACCAATAACGACAAACGAAGGAGCCATAGTAATAAAGCGACGTACCCACATCGGGATAGAGAAGCGCACAAAGCCTTGCATCACCACCTGGCCTGCCATTGTGCCTACTACCGTCGAGGATAAACCAGAAGCGATCAGAGACACACCAAACAACACAGAAGCAGCTTTACCTACCAATGGCGTTAGCGTCATATATGCTGTTTCAATTTCCGCCACATGTTGATTGCCCGAGTAATGGAAAACCGCAGCTGCCATCGCCACAATTGCGATGTTCACAAAGCCAGCAATCACCATCGCAATCAATACATCAAAACGAGTGCTACGAAGGCGAGTTTTTGTGCTTTCACCGTAACTGTTTTTGAACAATGCCGAGTGAAGATAGATCACGTGAGGCATTACGGTCGCGCCCAGAATACCGGCAGCAAGGTAGATTTGGTGGGAATCCGTAAACGTTGGAGTCAGCAGACCTTTGACCATTTCACCGCCCGCAGGGTGTGCAAAAAACAGTTCAGCAATGTAGATAACCGCCACCAACATCAAAAGTGAACCAATCACCACCTCTAGCGGTTTTTGACCTTTCTGGTTAAGCATCAAAATCATCACGGTTGCTACCGCAGTGATCATCGCACCTTCCATTAGGCTAATTCCAAACACCAACTGAAAGCCGACTGCTGCACCGATGAACTCGGCAAGGTCTGTCGCTATCGCGATGATTTCAGCTTGAATCCAGTAGAAACCCACCGCCCATTTATTTGGTAAGTGGTCGCGTAGATGCTCTGCGAGATTTTTGCCCGTGACGATACCGAGCTTGGCGGATAAATACTGAATCAACATCGCCATTAGGTTTGCCCATAGCACTACCCAAAGTAGCTGGTAACCAAATGAAGATCCGGATTCAATATTCGTCGCAAAGTTGCCTGGGTCGATGTAACCAATCGCCGCAATAAACGCCGGGCCTAACATCATCATTTTGCGTTTGATTTTATTGAATGCCGAAACTTTTGATGTTGTGGCGGCATCTAAATGTATGGATGCATTATTTATCGATACATTACTCATGACGATATTCCTCTCTAGTCGATGAGAAGAATCATACCCCCACCCAAATGATAATCAATATCATTTAGGTGCGCAAAAACGGTAATTAAGATTTCAACAATTAATTTTTAATTATCGATAAATAAAAGCTATCAAAACCCTTCTATTGAATTTGGCTTGCCATCGACCAAAAACAACAATGCCGCGTTAGACGCGGCATTGAAAGCGGGGGATGATTTCGATTACTTAGTCGCGACGGCCGCGCAATTGAATCGGTTGGTTAGAAGCGTCTGTTTGAATCATCACGCCACCGTAAGTAGCATCATTACGACCTTTAAGAGTTAGGTTAGAATCCGCGCGCTCCACATTAACTTGGTTTGTTTGGCTGGTAGCCATATCAATGGTACCCGTGTATGAGCCATCGCCAGCGAATGCTACATTCATTGAACAAGCCATTAAGCCTACTAGTGCGATTAGTTTTTTCATACGTCACCTCGATTATTTGTGGTACATCGTTTCGATGAAGAAACTGTAGCAATGCACGTTGAGTAGCACGAGGAAAACTCGGATTTACCAAATGGAAACCCTAGGTCAAAAACGCTTTTCAGCCATAACCTTAGAATTGACCACCCCTTGTCTTTTGTCTTGAGGGACGGAGTTATGATTCCTTGGCAATATTAGCTGGAGTATAAAAATGACAATCAATCTGGATATGCAAAATATCTTGGTACTAAAGCGTATGTATGAGATGCGTAACGTTCGCTTAGTAGCAGATACCTTAGGCAAAACATCAGGAGCAATCAGTAAGACCCTCACAAAATTGAAAGCCCAGCTCAATGATCCTCTCTTTATTCAAACGAAGAATGGCTTTGAACCAACTTCCTTCGTTGAGGTCAACATGCCGCATTTTGAGCAAATTCTCGCCAGCATAGATGCAATCAAACCAAAAGAATTTTCACCCGCACTGTTTTCCGGCGAAGTCTCAATCTATGCCAATACGCTCTTCTGGGATCGCTTTGGGGATAAACTTTATTTAGAGTTAATAGAACAAGCCCCGAGCGCTACATACACATTCTTAAGATGGGGCGCCGATGCTCGAAGTCGCATCATTGATGGTGAGAATGCAATCGCGATCCACTATTTTGACGAAGACTTGCCACAGTCTGTTGCCCAAAAAGAACTAGGCAAAGGCAAAGCCGTCTTCTTTGTGCGCAATGATCACCCCGCTCGAGACTTCCAGTCGCTCAGTGAATACACCCTGTTATTATTCAAAACTCCGGGCTGGAATGACCACAAATACCCTCTTTTGGAGCGCTTAAAGAACATCGGTTTCAATGTCACACCAAAAGTGGAAATCGAGCATCCAGCTATGATCCACAACATCATCATGCAAACCGATCACTTCGGCATCACCATGAGTGGTAACGTTCCTGAAGAATGTCGCAGCATCGATTTGCCAAACGGACTAGAGCTCGGTGTTAGTTTTGTCATGAGCTGTCGTCGTTCTCAACAACACGATCCACAAAACCAATGGTTGTTTGATGTCATTAAATCTACTATCAAACAGCACACCAAGCCTGATTAGTACTTGAAGTGGCCAAGCACGCCGAGCGTGATCGCTTGACGATGTTTATTTATATACTCAATATCATGTAAATAAGCTGTGTGGTGGCCATCTTCCATATTAGCTTGGAATTGTTTGTCCCCATTGATGGCCATCGTTCGCATATGGTCCACCAACGCCGTCAGCCGTAGCGTCATCATTTCCACCAATTCTTCACGCTCTAATCGGGTACAACCATAGGCATCACAGAAGATTTTTGCTCGACAAATTTGCTCCTCAAGCTTGCCCATTTTGTCATTTTCATCGGTCTTAAATGGTGCCCAGCCATAAACAGACAGCGCAATATCCCAGATGCGAGGAGCTGGATGAGCCGTATCAAAATCGAACACACCAACCACTATGTCACCCTCTAACGCCACATTATAAGGCATGAAATCACCATGACAGATCACTTCTTTCGGTGAGCGAGGTGGCAGCATCCAATGATGTACTTCTTGTGTATTTTGTTTGAGGAAACTTTCTGATGCATCGTGAAAACGACGAAGCAATTTTGCAGCGGACTTCAATGCGCTAAGCGAAGCTAGTTGACCTTCGAGGGGGTAGTTGTAAGTTTCCCCTTCAACAAAAGTCAGCAACTCTTTTCCACCTTCAATGGCGATCGCCTGTGGGCAAGCAGTAAAACCATGACTGTGCAAGTGTTGGAGTAATTGATGAACCGTCATAGTCCAGTGACTTGCAGGCCGACTGACCAGTTCCCCTTTACGATAAATGGCATTCTCTCTGCCCCCTTGTAACGCTTCCATTACGACTCCTTAATAGCCAGAGCGCGCGCTCTGTGAATGATGAGGAAATGAAACGATCCAAAATATCTTAGCACCCAATTTTTTCTCTAGGAGAGGAATAGTGTTTCAGGTTGTAAGATAGAGTTAACGTCTAATGGGCAAAGTAATTCTCGCTTAGGGTTGGGTGGGATACTTGTTAAATGCCCCACCGTCCGAATGTCTCAACCACTAAACACTGAAAACCAAAATAAGCGATAGTTCATGATCACTAACAAATAAAAAAGCCAGCGATAAACGCTGGCTTTTAAAAATACTAAGTTAATAACGAATTATTTAACTTCTTCAGTTGTTTGATATTGGAATGCAGGAACAACCGCTTCTACGCGACGGTTCTCTTCACGACCTTCGCGAGTTTCGTTACTTGCTACTGGGTTAGCTTCGCCCATACCTTTAACTGTCATACGGTCTGCTGCGATACCTTCAGCTTGGAAGTACTCAGCAACTGCTTGCGCACGCTTCTCTGTTAGCTGTTGGTTGTAAGTTTCAGAACCCGTTGTATCACTGTAGCCAGAGATCTCAACTTGAGCTTGTGGGTAAGTGTTCATTAGCTCAACAGTACCGTTGAACGCAGAAGCATCTTGTAGTTCAGCACTTTCTAGACCAAATTGTGCTGTTGCTGTTTGAGCAGGGAACTCGTTTTCAACGATACGAGTCGCTGGGCGAGTTTCAACTACTTCTTGAGCTACTTCTTCTTGAACAACTGGCTCAGAACCAAACTTGTAGTTGAAGCCAATACCGAAGAAGTCTGCATCCATATCGTTGATAATGTCATCAGACATATCTTGGTAACGTTGGTACTCAGCGCGTAGGCTCCAGTTGTAGTTGATTTGGTATTCAGCACCTAGAGAGCCAGTTGGTACGAAATCTTTCTCGTCACCAGCCATCATGTATGCAGCACCTACTTTAGCGAATAGGTTCCAAGAATCAGTTAGTGGTAAGTTGAACTTAGGAGCAAGAGTCAGTGCCCATAGGTCACCGTCTACTGTATTTAGACCAGGCTTGTTGAAGTTAGCCTTAAAGTTACCTAGGTAATCAACGCCGTATTCAGCTGCAACGTATTCATTGAAGTTGTAGCCAATATGCATGCTAGCAGCAACGCTATCATCGTCACATGGTGCATTTAGGTGGCATGCATCATTTAGAGAGTTGTAGCCAAGCTTGCCGCCGATGTAAGTGTCTGCAAGAGCAACATTCGACATTACGCCACCAGCTAGAACGGTAGCCACTGCAAGTGCGATTTTTTTCATTATTTTTACCTTTAATACGAAGGTGACCCGACTACTCTCTACCACCTATAGCGGTCATCACGACAGTCAGAACCTACACTGTTTCAAGTGATTAAAAATTACGTCAACAATACAACCATACTCATCTAAACGATGCCTTAAGTAAGTATTACCCACCCAAAACCGTGGCTAGGATCTTGACCCACAGCGGTCTCTATTTTTTTCCTGCACTGATAAGTCAGTTAAAAACAAAAAAGAGCAGTTCTCTCGGATCATTCACTTCCAAGACAAGGGCTATCCGACTTGAGCCTCATGTGTACATAACGACTAGAGAAGCTTTTTGGCAGTAGTGAGTGCCAACATACACATCGAATACATATGATTTGTAAATGGTTGAGATTAGATAACTTTTGTGACGTAAATCTCAAAAGCGACTTTAACAGAACAACTCTCTTTATCGTAAATTAGATTTCTTATCGTAACGATTAGCTATTCTAATCAATAGTCAGATAAACACCAGAAACTGAAGGATTTTTGTTTTAGTTGGCGAAAAAATTGACACAAACCACACATAAGGTGAGGAAAAGTCCTACAAAGAACACAGCCCGCGAAGTGCGGACTGTGAACGAAATGGCTTAAATCTTGTCTGAGACCGCCAATGTGGCTGCCAAAACATCTTGCCCAAACAGCACACTACGCTCAGGTGACCACCCGTAAAGTGGGTCTGGATAGCTGTTGTTATCTTTGAATGGCATCTCGATAGTGTAAGACAAACACTTGAATTGCTCCGCCACCCAGTTAGAGCCAACAGTTAGGTTCGCTTTACCTGGCTCGTCTTTGCCGTAACCAATCTCGTCTTGGAATTCTGGTGTAATGGTCAGAAGAGCTTGTTTGAACGCACTTTCCAACTCAGCCATACCCTCATCATATGAAGGAATTCCTTCAGAACCTGCTACGAAGTTGTAAGGAATCGCCTCATCACCATGAATATCTAGGAACATATCTACGCCAGTTTCTAGCATACGCTCACGAACTAGAAATACTTCAGGACTCTTTTCCATTGATGGCGTTTGCCACTCACGGTTGAGGTTTACGCCCACAGCGTTAGTACGCAAATGACCACGAATACCACCGTCTGGGTTCATGTTTGGTACAACGTAAAGTACTGCTTTTTCAAGCAATGCGCGCGCAACCGTGTCGTTCTCATCAAGTAGACGTTGGATCATGCCTTCCATGAACCATTCCGCCATCGTCTCACCTGGGTGCTGACGTGCAATCATCCAGATTTTCTTTTTGCCTTCTTCTGGCTCACCGAAAGTAAGCAAGCTCATGTCATTGCCATCTAGCGTATGACCAAGCGTCTCTAGTTGGCAGTGATGCGCGCTTTGTGCCATGTGTAACAGGTCTAGGTGACGGTCGTACGTATAAGGTGCAAAGTACGCGAAGTAAATTGAGCTGCGCTCAGGGATAACAGTGAAAGTCAGCGTGTCGCCATCGAACTCTGCCGGTACTCGGAACCACTCTTCACGATCGTAAGACGCAACCACGTCGTAACCTTGCCAACCTTCCGGGTAAGCCGATTTCGCAAGTTCAAGAAGTTTAATGGTGTGTGATTGCTCAGCTTCAGTCTCAAGACGAAAGTGAAACCACTGGTAGAATTCCGACATATTGTCGTTAGGAATTTTAAGTTGGATGTCGTTTTTATCGTCCGCTTTCACTACGTGAATGCTGCCGCTATCGAAGTTGCTGAATACTTTCATTCTATTACTCACCTTTTGCATCTGAGCTTGAAAGAGTGAGGCTAACACAAAGGCAACAAGAGCCCCTATTACTTTCACCTCTAGACCATCTGTTTGCGAGAAAAACATGCTGTTCACTCAGAGTTACTAGGAGTTTCAAAATAGAGAAGTACACTATTCAGCGTTGGTAATAACTTCAGACATATACACTATACTCAAGTGGCTTCAAGATGCAGGGTTCAGAGCGTTGTCACTGATTCTCTGTTTACCAAAAGTAAGCAAGGAAAACAACGAAGCGGAACAGCTAGCTCTTTCCAAGTTGCTTGACGAAGCTATTTATTTAGCAAAGAACGTGCTTCAGTGACACGCTCCCGAAGGGCGAGTTGCCTCGGTTCGCATGCTTCGTTAACAATATTCGATTTAGATAATATATAAGCTTTAGTGACCAAGGCCAAAAAGCTTATATATTATGAAATAAGGATAGAAAATAAAACTTAATGTTCTATTTATGACTATCGGTTACCTGATTCTCGCATGCGATATTTATATTTTAAGCTTAGTACTGGCTGATATGATATTTGTCCATTGGATTGAAGGAACTCATCAACGGTCACTTTTGCATTGATAACTTTAAACGATTGACGATCGACAAGTTCGAATGGAGTCTTAAGTTCATCACGAAGCTGCGGTGATGATTTACTTTGATAGCTCTGAATCATTTCAAAGCCTTCATCATAAGCAGCTTGCTTGCTATCTACGATAATACCATGAATAGTCTCAATATTATTTTCCCAATGATAACCACCTGCTTGGGCGATAATTGGAACTGTACCCAATGCGATAATACTTACTAAAGAAATTAAACGCTTCATAATGTTCTCCTTACTTACCTATAAATATCGAATTCATAGAAGTCGATTTATTTAGGGTACATATAGAGACCTTTTTTCATTCAGTTTAATTTCAAATCCAATAAATTATTTCATCAAAGATGAGAAATATATTTCAATCCATATATTTAGCAGAAAAAATTTGTATTTAAGCTCACAACGAGCGTTTATCAATATTCCAATTAGTTATAGGTACCGATTCTTTATAACTCATCTAAGCAAATCACCTCAATTCCGACATACCCTTACCAACCCATACAATACTATGTGTTCGTCTTCTCTTAAGATAAATAAAAAACACCATTCAAAACCAACATATCAAAGCAAACCCATGCAAGCGTTCTATGTACAGCTGTTGTTTCCGGTTTGCCAGTGCCGGAACGAAAAAGTTTAGACGAGGAGTCTGGAGTAAAAAAACATGAAGACATCCATCCTTCACCACACTAAGACCATTTACGCTGATGAATACGCCGCAGCCTACAATCCAATTTGGGTATATCGAATTAAATTTATCGCTCGGGCACTTTTTTATCGGAAAGCCTTAATGCACCTTACAAATAATATAGAAGCTCCACTACTTGAAATGTTATGTTCGCGGACACACCGATTCTTAGAAAAGCCATTTCGTCCCTACATAGTGAAAAGTAGCCCCGCATTCAACCGCTCAGACCTTGTAGTAAACCATTACAATCAAGTGTCAGAGCTTTTTTCTGCATCGAACGTGCAACAAATTTACACGGATGTCGCAGGGTTAATGCTTACCGAATTTATGATTGACGACATCGCATATTCTGTACGCTTAGTGTACGAGCCACGTTACCAGAAAGAAGGTGATATGAGCCTCGTTCTATTTAGTGAGGAAGATGGTAACTTTTACACCCTTTCATTTACTTTAGGGGTTCAGCAAGGAGCTCGCATCATTATGATTGGGGGCTTACAGGGAGCACCAAGCAGTGAAAGTAACAGCCTTAAAATAAAGAAGTTAACACGCAAACTTTATGGTCAACGGCCGAAAAGCTTAATGGTAAGCCTACTAACACTTTTGGCAAAAACCTGGGGAATAGACACAATATTAGCCGTAAAAACCCACTCGCATACTTATGCGGCTAAGCGTTACAGCAAAGGACGAATCAAGACCGATTATGACGCGTTATGGCTAGAACTTGGTGGTTCGGACTACGACCGTAACTTCTACTCTATAGACGTCAATACACCGCGTCGCGATATTGAACATATGTCGCGCTCCAAACGTTCGATGTACCGTCGTCGTTATGAATGGCTAGACAACACTAAAGCTACATTCGAAGAAGTATTAAAAAGCTAACACGCTAAAAGACTCAGGAGAAACGTCCCATGCGTTATTCATTCGTGACTGCTTTGGTGTTGTCGACCTTTTCGTTGTCAACCTACGCAGCAACCAGTACACATGTCATTGGCACCAACCTAGGTTACGGTATGGTCAACTACGACGCGCCCACCAGCGAAGAATCTGGTGACATGTTCTTAGGTGAAATTTATTACCGCTACATGCCAACGCATAACTTTGGTATCGAAGCTGGCTATAAAGGGGCGTTTGATGGTATCGGCTCGATACTCGTTAGCCCAATTTCGGAAGTCACCAACACCACCTTCTCTGGCCCTCGTTTGAGTGGTTACGCCAGTTACCCGCTTGGTGCTGGATTCGAGGTATACGGAAAAGCAGGCATGACTTACTACACGCTGGCGTACACCTATTCAGTTAACGATCAAAGCCGTGATATTGAGAAATCGAGCCTAGGCGGTGAAGCTGCCGCTGGCTTAGGTTGGAGCTACAAGCATTTTGGATTGAATGCTGAGTATGTGTACTCGAAAAACAGCGATTTTGATTCTGGTGGCGTGATGTTCGGAGCACAGTTGCGTTTCTGACGTCCGCTATACCTACCCCTTCCCCCAAAAACTAAAAAAAGAAAAAGGCAGCGGTTGCCTGAGTCGTTGCCCTTTTCTTTCATCAATATGGGTCAGTTCGTCAGCGCGAGAATGATTCCTGCTACGATCGAAGTAACCCCAAGCCCTCGGGTGAGATACCATTTCTCTGAAAGAAACCAAATCCCCATAAACAATCCAAACACAATACTGATTTGCCTTAGTGCCACGACCAAGCTCACGTTGTCCGTCATGGTCATCGCAAACAGCACCAAGCCGTACGTTGATGCCATCATTACCCCTGCCATGCTAGCAGTTTTACGGATCTGCCACGCGGTCTTAATCTCATCTGGCTTACCCGTAACTAAGCACCACACAAGAGCAGGAATACCTATCGCCCAAAACTGCACACCTAAGTAGAAGATTGCACTGTACTGATCATTCAAGATCTCTGATGCTTGTGCTGTGAGTAAACTCAGCGCTTCTTTGTCGACCACCGAGTAACCCGTTGTGCCTATTGCGGCAATCAATGCCCAGAACACACCAACATTCAAATAAGAGCTCAACGTCATTTGACGAAAATTCGTCAGTGGTACCAGCATACAGCCAAGGGTTATCAGCAAGAATCCAAACCACTGCTGACTGGATAATTCATGCCCTAATGCCACACTGATTGCGCCGACCATCATCACAGGCAGTGCCCGAGCAATCGGATAAACCACACCCACATCAGCGTGCTTATAAGCGACAATCAAACCGACCAGATAGACCATTTGTGAAATGCCGCTAATGAACAGCAATCCCCAAAATTCACTCGCTAATGATGTCCAGCCAATGGTCGCCAAATACCAAATCAAATAAGGGGTAAGAATGGCACAGGCAGAAAAGCTGGCGGCCATGGTAAACGCGAGTCCAGAGCCTGAATTGCTTTTGCCAAGGATATTCCAGCCCGCATGAAGAACAGCAGAGAAAACGACGAGACCAATCGCCAACAAATCCATTTCAACGTTCCTGTCTGAATAAAAGAAAGGCCCCGAGATGGAGCCTTAGATGATGAGAAAATCCACTTAACGATTGAGTTCCGCCAGAGATTCAATGCTGATGGCATCGTGTCGCCAATACTCGATATCGCAATCAATCAACTCACCGTGCTGGTTGTAGTTGATGCGCTCCACCACCATCGCTGGCGTGCCGGCTGTCGCGCGCAATGCTTGAGCCATTTCACCCAACAAAGTGCTGGTTGAAATGCGGTAGCGAATCTTTTGATACGTCACGCCATAATGCTCGCGGTAAATGTCCGTCAGTGAATTTGATAAATCGTAATCCAACAGGTTAGGAAACAGCTCTGGGCGAATGTAGTTTGTTACGAATACCACAGGTCTGTCTTCAAGGTATCGCACACGGTCGACTCGATACACGTCCGAGAAAGGCTGCAAGTCCAGCAAGCGCGCGGCTTGTTTGTTTGCCAGCGTCCCTTTTGCTGCAACTAACTCCGTTTTTGGCACACGATTTTGCGCTTTCGCCATGTTCGGGAAGTTTAGCGTTTGGGTTGGGTCGTAACGCAATGGCTCAGGTGAGATAAACCAACCTCGGCGATCTTCGCGATAGATTCGACCTTCCGCTTCTAGCAGTGATAAAGCTTCACGCAAAGTGACGCGTGTAGTATCGAACGACTCCGCCAACTTACGCTCTGCTGGCAGTTTTTGACGCGGCGATAGCATGCCCGCTTCAATCTGTTCAACAATCGAATCTTTAATTTTTACGTATTGCACGAAGTGTCCTTATCTTTTGCGCCAAGCTTGTGTGCGATTCTCTAACAATTTACCCAAAGTCATCTGAACAATCTTCGCAATTGCGGCAGCCATCATGATCATCACAGCCATCGCTGCTGCAGCGCCAGTTTGACCTGCATCGTCCATATTCAGAATCGAGACCGAAGCCGGAATCGTATCGGTTGAGTAAAGGAATACTACCGCAGAAGTGGTGGTCAATGCATTAACAAACAAGTAAGTCGCAATGTCCAAAATCGCAGGTAAACACACAGGTAATGTCACTTTAAAGAACAACTTGTATTGAGGAAGCTTCACCGATGCCGCCGTAGCTTCAATCTCCGATGGCAACTGCTTTAGCGCTGTCAGTGCAGTCATGTGACCCACTGTGTAGTAATGCACTACCGTGTTAATCACCAAGAATGCCATGGTGCCATAAAGCACGTTCAGAGGATTGTTCGCATCATTGAAGTAAAAGATGTAACCCAAGCCAAGCACCATACCAGGAACCGCCATTGGCACCACGCTAAGCATTTGCATCACTTGACGAATTGGACCAAACGCACGTCCTTTCTCAATGCAGTAAGCACCGACAAAGATGATGGCTGTACCAATAACTGCCGTCCAACCTGCCAGCGTTAACGAGTTGAAGAATGGGCTCCAACCGTAAGTGCTCATTTCAGCAAAGTTGTAGTTGTTTAGCGTCAGCGCTTTGTTCCAAGGCCAGAACGTCACTAACGAGCCATACACCGCCATGCCAAGCACAGCCAGCACTGCAATAGAAATGATGCTGCAGTAAACCAAACAGATGCTGTCGCGCGCTCTGTTGGGTTCTGGCTGATAAGGCACTGAACGTGTGTCGAATAAGCTCTTTTGTTTTTTCTGTACCCAGCGGTCTGCACCAAATGCCATTACCGCAGGGAATAACAACATAATGCTGGTCACCGCACCCATGGCAAAGTTTTGTTGTCCCACAACTTGCTTGAAGATGTCAGTCGCCAGAACGTTGTAGCTGCCACCAATCACTTTCGGCACACCAAAGTCCGTGATAACCAGCGTAAAGACGACGATAAGCGTACTGATCAAACCGTATTTCGCCGCAGGTAACGTCACCATAAAGAAGGTTTTGATTGGGGAGGTTTTAAGTGCGCGGGCTGCTTCATACAAACGGGCATCTGAAGTACGCAGCGAAGTGGTTAAGATCATCAATGCATGAGGAAAGGTCCAGAAGATCAAACCCATCGAGATACCAATCACGCCGTAAATCGAGTTTCCTAACAGCATCTCTTTGGCAATGCCTTGATTACCGAAAAGGAAGATTAAACTGATCGCTGGTAACAACGAAGGCGCGAGAATCGGCGCAGTACCTAGGATTTGGAACAAACCTTTAAACGGCATGCATGAACGAGTCAGCGCGTAGGCATAGCCAAACGCAAGCACACCCACTACCGAGGTCACAATCACGCCCAGAGTGAAGGTGTTACCCACCGATACCCATAAGCTTGAAGAGGAAAAGTACGTCGCAAAGTTTGCCAAACCAACGAATTCGCCATTGGCATTTTGCACACTCTTGGTCAACATTGCCCAAAGCGGCATTAAGATGAACAGCACCATCATGGTCGACAAGCCAGCGAGCAAACCAAACAACACAAGGTTGTCGCGGCTGACACGTCCGAGTAGGGATTTTGCTTTGTCTTGAGTGGTCAGGCTATTCATCGTCATTGTCTTCGCATCCATGTTTACACCTACGCTGCTAGCGCTTTATCAACCGAGGGCACGGCGTAACCATGCAGTCCTTCTTCAGCAAACTGGATGTAACGTACATCGCCCGCCTTGATATTGAGTTTTTGAACCGTTTCCACAGGCACATCCACTACGATGGTTTTCGTTGAGCTGTCGTTTTGCAATACGCAATCAATGCGGAAAAACGCCCCTAGAAACTCGGTTGCCGTAACTCGCACAGGTAAAGAGTTGTTGTAGTTTTCAACGAACTTGATGCTTTCAGGACGCACCGCAAGGTCAAAGCGGTCACCACGTTGTATCTTACGATTGGTCAAGCTTGGCGCTGGCATCAAGGTTTCGGCAATCCGTACTTGGGAGTCCGTAGCTACTGAGGTTTCTATAAAGTTCATGCTGCCGACAAACTCAGCAACAAAGCGCGTCGCTGGTTGTTGGTAGATCTCTTGAGGTGTGCCGACTTGCTCAATCACACCATGGTTCATTACCACGATACGATCCGCCATCGACAATGCTTCATCCTGA
>Ga0209272_10000791_pt1 | contig 22671 bp, 24 predicted proteins | sample tdDd002_FD_187125 | JGI IMG/M metagenome (GOLD analysis project Ga0209272, IMG submission 187125) | Marine sediment microbial communities from the Atlantic coast under amendment with organic carbon and nitrate - tdDd00.2 (SPAdes)... | ecosystem: Environmental > Aquatic > Marine > Coastal >... | reverse complement strand
AATGGTAGTTCAAAAGCATATCTCCGACAACCTTGAAGTTCCAATGGCTGAAATATATGGTGTTGTGACATTTTACTCACAATTTTCACTAGAGCCAAAAGGTGAGTACCATATCGGTGTATGTCTTGGTACAGCTTGCTATGTACGTGGTGCACAGTCCTTAATTGACATCATCAGTCGTGATTTAGAGCTTGCAGTTGGTAAGACAACTACGGATGGAAAGTTTTCACTTGAAGCCACACGTTGTATAGGTGCATGTGGTCTAGCGCCAGTTCTTACAGTAAATGAAGATGTATATGGTCGTCTTGTTGATGGTGACATTCAGGGCATTCTTGATAAGTACAAAGGGTAACACGAACTAGGGAGAGGAGATTAACCATGAAATCATTAGCTGAACTGGCGAAAATTCGCGAAGAAGCATTGAAAAAAGTTAATATCAGAACAGACCGAAAAGGCACTCGTATTGTAGTTGGAATGGCGACTTGTGGAATTTCAGCAGGTGCTCGACCAGTTATGTCTGCACTTATAAATGAATCGCAAAAGAGAAATCTTACTGATGTTGAAATAACACAAACAGGATGTATCGGCGTATGTCGACTTGAGCCCATTGTAGAAGTTTACAAAGAGGGAATGGAAAAAGTCACTTATGTTGAAATGACAGAAGAAAAAGCGAGACGCGTGATCGCTGAACATATAGTTAATGGACAAATCGTTTCAGAATTTACAATAGGTGCAACTGAAAAATAAGTGTACAAGATATTTCTGGATTTACTGAAGGAGGAAAAGACATGGAACTAGTAAGATCACATGTCCTAGTCTGTGGTGGTACAGGTTGTACATCATCTGGGGCGCTTGATATTGAAGCTAAATTTGCAGAAGAACTAAATAGACATGAACTTGAGAATGAAGTAAAGATTGTCCGTACAGGATGTTTTGGGCTTTGTGAAGCCGGTCCGATCGTTATCGTTTATCCTGAAGGTGCATTTTACAGCCGAGTAACTGCAGACGATATCGCAAGAATTACTGAAGAACATCTGCTAAAGGGCCGAATTGTTAAAGACCTACTTTATGCAGAGTCAGTTGAAGATGATGTTATTAAATCAATTGATGAGGTTGGTTTCTACCAAAAGCAAGAGCGTATTGCTCTTAAAAATTGCGGCGTGATCAATCCTGAAATTATTGAAGAATATATTGCAATGGATGGATACAAGGCACTTGGCCAAGTTCTGACAGAAATGTCTCCTGAAGATGTTATTGATGAAATCAAGAAATCTGGACTTCGCGGCCGTGGTGGCGGTGGATTCCCATCTGGTTTAAAATGGCAATTCACATACCAGGCAGAAGGTGATGTAAAGTACGTTGCATGTAATGCAGATGAGGGTGATCCTGGTGCATTTATGGACCGTTCTGTTCTTGAGGGAGATCCACACACTATTATCGAATCAATGGCTATTGCGGCTTATGCTGTAGGCGCTGAGCGAGGCTACGTTTATATCCGTGCTGAGTACCCGATTGCCGTAAATAGATTAGAAATCGCTATCGAGCAAGCCCGTGAAATGGGCCTTCTTGGCGAAGGTATTTTCGATACAGATTTCAACTTTGATTTGGAAATAAAACTGGGTGCAGGTGCATTTGTATGTGGTGAAGAGACAGCTCTTATCGCATCAATTGAAGGAGAAAGAGGTATGCCTCGTCCTCGTCCTCCGTTCCCGGCTCAAAAAGGCATTTTTGGAAAACCAACATTGCTGAACAACGTTGAGACATATGCAAATATCACGCAGATCATCTTAAATGGATCTGAGTGGTTTGCAGGTATCGGTACAGAAAAATCAAAAGGAACAAAAGTATTTGCACTTGGTGGCAAGATCGAAAATACAGGTCTTCTTGAAGTTCCAATGGGAACAACGCTTCGCGAAGTTATCTTTGAAGTGGGTGGAGGTATTCCAAATGGAAAGGCCTTTAAAGCTGTTCAAACAGGCGGACCATCAGGTGGCTGTTTAACAGATGAGCACCTCGATACACCAATCGATTACGACAACCTTGTTGAACTGGGTTCAATGATGGGTTCTGGTGGAATGATTGTCATGGATGAAGACAACTGCATGGTCGATGTTGCACGTTTCTTCCTTGATTTCACAGTCGATGAGTCGTGTGGTAAATGTACACCTTGTCGTGAAGGTACAAAACGTATGCTTGAGATTCTGAATAGAATTTGCGAAGGAAAAGGCGTTATGAAAGACCTTGAAACGCTGGAAACCTTATCTCATTCTATTAAAGATGCGGCACTTTGCGGCCTTGGTCAAACAGCACCGAATCCTGTTCTTTCAACATTAGAGCACTTTAGAGACGAATACGTTACACATGTTGCGGATAAAAAATGTCTTGCAGGCGTATGTACAGATCTTCTTCAAATTGTAATCAAGGACGGATGTATTGGTTGTACAGCATGTACACGCGTCTGCCCGGTAGATGCCATTATTGGTGAACGAAAAGCTGTACATGTCATTGATCAGGAAAAATGTATTAAATGTGGCGCATGTATTGATAAATGTCCTGTTAAGGTCATCGTTAAAGAATAAGACGAACCAGTTCTCTTAAATAGATGTTGGGAAGTATGCCAAGGCCTGCTTCCTTAACCCTAACTTTTCGTAGCTAAAGAGGTGAAGAAAATGGAAAATGTAAAGATGATGATGAACGGCATTGAGATTGAGGTGCCATCAAACTATACAGTGCTGGAAGCTGCAAAAGACGCGGGTATCCATATTCCGACACTATGTTTCCTTAAAGACCTAAATGAAGTGGGCGCTTGCCGTGTATGTGTTGTTGAAGTTGAAGGTGCACGTACTCTACAAGCATCATGTGTGCTTCCTGTCCGCGAGGGCATGGTTGTTAAAACGAATACAAAACGTGTTCGAAACTCACAAAAGACGACGACAGAACTACTGCTTGCAAACCACAATAGAGAATGTTTAACATGCTACCGTTCTAAAAACTGCGAACTTCAGAATTTATCAGAAGAACTTGGCATAGAAGAGGTTTCATTTGAAGGCGCAAAGCGTGAGCCTAAAATTGATGATGCATCAACTTCGATTATTAGAGATGCCAGCAAGTGTATTTTATGCGGACGTTGTGTGTCAGCATGTAAGAAAACACAGGGTTTAACAGTTCTTGATTTCCAGAACAGAGGATTTGAAACAACAGTGGGCCCGGCATTTGATGTGTCTATGAATGATGCACCATGTGTGTACTGTGGCCAGTGTATGGTTGTTTGCCCGGTGGCAGCACTCCGTGAGAAAACGGATATTGAGCGTGTTTGGGCAGCTATCGAAGATCCTGAAATTCACGTTGTGGCACAAACAGCACCAGCTGTACGAGCTGCACTCGGTGAAGAGTTTGGACTTCCAATTGGAACGCGAGTGACAGGTAAAATGGTTGCTGCGATCCGTCGTCTTGGCGTAAGTCGCATATTCGATACAGATTTCGGTGCGGATCTTACAATCATGGAAGAAGGGCACGAGCTGCTGCACAGAATTAAAAATGGTGGAAAACTGCCAATGATCACATCTTGCTCACCAGGCTGGGTGCGTCATGCGGAGTTTAATCATCCAGATTTCCTAGAAAACCTATCAACATGTAAATCACCAGCGCATATGTTTGGTGCGATCACTAAGTCGTACTACGCGGAAAAGAACAATATAGATCCTTCGAAGATCTTCGTTCTTTCATTTATGCCTTGTACATCTAAAAAGTCAGAAGCTGCGCGTGAAGAGATGGAAGTTGCAGGCCAGCGTGATGTGGATGCAGTTATTACAACACGTGAACTTGGTAAGATGATAAAACAAGCACGTCTTGATTTTGTAAATCTGCCAGACGAAGATTTTGATAGAGATTACCTAGGTGACTACACGGGTGCCGGCGTTATTTTTGGAGCAACAGGTGGTGTAATGGAAGCCGCTCTGAGAACGGTTGCTGATGTTCTAACTGGGGCTGATCTACAAAACTTCGAGTATCATGATGTTCGTGGCATTGATGGTATTAAAGAGTCAACGATTACAATTGGAGAGCTTGAAATCAATGTGGCTTTAGCACATTCTACGGGTCAGGCAACGAAGTTGCTGGATATGGTTCGCTCTGGTGAAAAAGAGTACCATTTCATTGAGATTATGGGTTGTTCAGGCGGTTGTGTATGCGGTGGTGGCCAACCACAGCAGCCAGCAGACGTTTTAAACAGTGGCATTGATATTCGTGTTGAGCGTGCTAAAGCTCTTTATGAAGAGGATTCTGTGAAGGCTGTACGTAAATCTCACCAGAACCCAATGATTCAAGATCTGTACAAGGACTACCTTGGTGAGCCCAATGGGCACAAAGCACATGAGCTTCTTCACACACATTATAAAAAGAGAGATGCTTTCACGACAAAATAGCTATATAGATGGGTGCTCTATCTATGTATATACTCTAGCCTCCCATTTGGCCATGGTCGGGTTGGAATCAGAGTTTCTAATTGCATAGTGCTCTGATGAAAAAGCCCGGATTCTCGTGAATCCGGGCTTTTTATTACAAAAAAACACTGAATTCGAGTGAACGAATTCAGTGTTTTATTTTTGAAGTATGACAATATTATTTTTTAAGGGAGATTAAGAGTTCTTTCATCTCATCAACCTTATAAAACTTGCCTTCAGAAATGATTTCACCATCAATTTCAAGAGCGGGTGTATATTCGAGACCCATCTCCTTCATCACATTTAAATCAGCGATCATTTTGTAATCAACTTTCATATTGAGTTGCTTGAGAGCTTCCCGCACGACCGTGCCGACTTTGGAGTAGCCTCAGCAAACTTGATCATACAGTCTGATTTTCATTTATTTCAACCAGCTTTCAACATCTTTCTCTTTAGGAATACCACCCTTGAATACAACTTTCTCATCAATCACAACAGCGGGTGTGCTCATGACGCCGTATCCAATAATCGACTTAAGGTCTTCAACTTTAGTAACCTCAGCGTCGATACCATTTTGATCAACAACTTTGTTCACAAGAGCATATGTGTCTGAACATTTTTTACATCCCGTACCTAGAATTTTGATAGATTTCATAATTATTCCCTCCGTCTATAAAATGATATTGAATAAATACCCAACAGCGAGGATACCCCCACCAGTGATTCCAACAAAGATTGTAATAAGTTTCGGTTTTATCACTTGTTTCAATAATATAATTTCAGGTAATGATAGAGCGACGACAGACATCATAAACGCTAGTGCTGTTCCAACGCCGACGCCTTTAAGTATAAGAGCCTCAACGATCGGAATTGTACCAACAGCATTTGAATAAAGTGGAATACCCGTTGCTACAGCAACAAACACTGCAAGTGGTTGATCCGGACCAGCATATTTAGATAGGATTTCTGCAGGTGCGTATCCATGAACTGCGGCACCAATACCTATACCTAGTAAGACGAACTTCCATACACGGCCCGTAATGTCCTTCACGTTTTGGACAGCAAAGTCAATTCGGTTTCTCCACGACATATCAGGAACAATGGTCTCGCCAGATTGCATCTCATATATGTAAGACTCTACAAGGTGTTCTAGGTGCAGTTTATCAATCATGTAACCTGAGAACATTCCAATACACATGCCTGCAAGGGTGTAAACCACTGCGACTTTTAATCCAAAAGACATAATCAAGAATCCGATTGCGATTTCATTGACAATTGGTGAAGTCACAAGGAATGTAAATGTGACACCAAGTGGTATGCCTGACTCTACAAATCCTATAAAGATAGGAACAGTAGAACATGAGCAAAATGGAGACAACACACCAAGCGATGCTGCAAGCAAGTGTTTAAAGAGTCCATTTGTACTATTCAACATGAGCTTCACACGTTCAGGTGGGAAGAAGCTTCGAATGAGTGATATTGTAAAAATCATAAAACTTAGCAGAATAATAATTTTAAGCGAGTCATAGATAAAGAAATGAACACTACCACCTAAATGAGAGGATGGCTCAATTCCGAACACACCAAAAGTCAGCCAGTTTGCAAAACCAATCATAAGACGATCGACCTGAATAAATGGCCAGAATATAATCTTGAATACTGAATTTAGTAGGTTCATACTTTTGCCTCCGATTCTAAGATGTTTGATAAAGTCTGTAACTGATGGGCAATCAAAGGATTGAGTAGATCAATAAGGTCATAAACATCTTGTGTGACAGGTTTGTAAAAGACTTTCAGACCGACTTTGTTTGATGAAACAATACCAGCTTTTTTTAAGACTCTTAAATGCTGTGAAATATTTGATTGATCCAGTTCTAAATTATCAATGAGATTGCAGACGCAGAGCTCATCATGTCCTCTAAGCAGATCTAAAATTTTAAGCCGCGTGGGATGTGCAAGCGCTTTAAGATAATCGGCATGCATTTGGTGGATAAGACCCATTTTTAATACCTCCATAAGTATATTAGCAAATTCTAATATTAGTATACTCTTAGTATTTCTAATGTCAAGAAAAGAATATTAGCAAAATCTAATATACACATATTTACTGAGGCTCTAAATATAAACTTATCAACCGATTGTGCATAATATGTGGAAAACTGTGGATAAACTGTGAGTTGTGTTGATAACCGAATTTATGTTCGCCTTCAGAAAATTTTGTTATACACAAAATACACGTGTTATCCACAGAAGAATGTGTATAACACGTGTATTTTGTGGGAATATCCTTTGGATAGAGTAAAAGTCAAGTGGAAATCCATGATTTTATCTTTAATTTTGTGGATAACAAAAATGAGAAAAGCTGCTCTAGCTTGAGCAGCTTTGATCGGTTCATCTTGTTTCTAAAATGCTCGTGTTCATGATTGATAGGTTTAAGAAATTCTCCATCTCAAGACGCTCTGATTCGGTGAATGCTTTTACGGAATCTGTTGTGCCAGCTTGCGACGACAAGTAATTGAGTTGTAGCTTATTAATTGGGTTTTGGCAGAGTGTGGCTGTGCGGTTAACGTGATTTGGAATATAAGTCATGAGATCAATCCAAATCTTATCAACTTCAGGCGCCCAGACACCGTAAAGGTTACGGTTGTCTACTAATACGGCTCGAACAGCACGTGTTGCGATGATTTCTTTGATATGCGTGGCAATAATGAGAGCATCTTGTTCGGAGATGTTTCCTGACGCGTTCTTCCAGTAGATGACTTCGTCAATTAACTCAACCGTGAATCCCTCAGGTAACATGGTAACACCTCCTTGTCCGTCCCATTCATACCCAAATCTATTTAGTACAATCGCTTACAAGACTTAGATTTCTAAAAGGTCTTGTGGAACCAGTGAATCAAAGAGGTGCGGTTCATCTCTTTTAGTGATCCCTTTGTGTTTATACATGCGTTGGTCGGCAATTTTGACGAGAATATCCATAATCATAGACTCGTCAGGTGATGAAGACAATCCAAAACTATAACGGATTGGAACAGCTTGATGGTTAAATTGCATATAAACATCTTTAAATCTAATTATTGATGCACTCAGGATTTGGAAGGCTTCGTTATAATTTCTATTTGGAATAATGGCAATGAATTCATCCCCACCAAAACGAGCGAGAAGCGCATCTTCAGGCAAATCTTTTTGGATTTCAGTTACAAATGTTCTGAGTGCTTTATCACCAGCAATATGTCCAAATGTATCATTGATTTTTTTTAGATAGTTTAAGTCCATGAGTAGGAGTACGAAGTGTTGATTACCCCTAACAACTTTTGTATGGTAGTCATAAAAGCTCTCTTCAAAGTAAGAACGGTTATGGATGCCGGTCAATCGATCATACTGAGAAAGATAAAGTGTTTTATCTATGAGTTGTCGATTTTTAATAGCAATACCTAATTGTGAGGTGAAGAAAAGCATCGATGTAATGTCTGCAGGTTTAAAGGAACTGTTTTTTTTACTATCAAGATTGATCATACCAAAAATCTGTCCATCGACTAGAACGGGTGCAGTGAGTGTTGATTGAATATTATCGCCTGTGGCACTTTCAAGTTCATGCAAAGTTTTGGAGTCTAAATTATTTATATTGTGTTTATACATGTCATTTATGATATAAGGCTCAGTACGCAGTTGCTTCTTGTTTAATGAAAGAAATGTATCGTGTGCATCGAGTCTAATTGATTTTAACTTATTCATATCAAATCCACGCGCCGCTACAAAGTTCATTTGCATATCTTCATTTAAAAGGAGAATGCTTCCTTTTTCTGCCCCTGGAACAAGTTCGATGGCTTTCTTTAGAAATAGATCATAAAGCGCTGATGAATTATTGATAGCGATCATTTCGTGTGTAATATCAAGTAAAATCTGTTGTGCATTCACATAATGTGTTAAGTCGCTGTTGAGAGTTTTATAGCGTGTCATCATTTTGTGTTGCTCATGTAAAATTTCATCAATTGCATTTTCAAGGTTATGAGCGGCAGTATCAGCTTCATTTTGTTTATAAATATCAAAATTGAAGTGAAGAGTTTCAGCCATTCGCGCTGGAAGAAGTTTTCTAAGAATTTCAAGTGCATTTTCGAATGATTGAAAGCTCTTTTTAATACTTCTATAAACCAAGATGCGCTCAATGCCCACAACAAAAACCAGTGCAATGATTTGAGCTGTTAGAGTGTTTGATGGAAACAATTTCATAGGTGCAACTATTGCGATAAGGTATATTGTGAGGATTGTTATAATACTGCGAAGAATATATGAATTTTTTTGTCCCATAGTTTGTCACCTCGTTGATTTATGCCATAGCAGTTTTTGTAATAAACAGTCAACATTTGTGAATCAGAGCATAATGTGGCTCGCTCTATTGTATTTATACGACGTTGAGGCATCGCTGAAACGGTAGAATGGGTTTATTACTTTGAATGGTTGGCCTCAATATTTGAATAGACCGTTGCACTATGATAAAATTCTAAGATGCAAAGGTGGGGTGTCAATGATTACGAGTCTTGGAATTATAATGTTGCTGGGTATGCTGGCAAATGTACTTTTTAGAAAAATGAATTTACCAGGTCTTCTTGGGATGTTGCTTCTCGGAATTGCCATAGGACCTTATGGTCTCAATTGGCTAGATCCGATGTTGATGGAGATTGCAGGCGATCTTAGATTGATGGCTTTGATTGTAATACTTCTTCGTGCAGGATTCGGAATTAGTAAGGATAAGCTTGCTAGTGTGGGTTCAGCAGCGGTGCGTATGGGATTTATACCCGGCGTTATGGAAGGTCTTACAATTACATTTGTATCAACGAAGCTTCTTGGATTTAGCTTTATTGAAGGTGGAATTCTAGGATTTATCATTGCAGCAGTATCACCTGCCGTGGTGGTACCACTTATGCTTCAATTTTCTCACGATCGTTTAGGGACAAAGAAGAATATACCGACACTGATCCTTGCAGGCGCTTCGGTGGATGACATATTTGCAATCACGATTTTTTCAACATTTTTGGGATTATACAGCGGCAATCATTTGAATATTGGTATTCAGCTTGCTGGTATTCCGATTTCTATTTTGCTGGGTATTTTGCTCGGTGGCATTATTGGATATGTTTTAGTTTACATATTTAATAAGTATCATATTAGAGATACTAAAAAAGTTCTCATTATAATGGGTGTGGCGATATTGCTGACCTCCATAGAAGATTTACTTGAGGGAACCGTTGAAATGGCAGCGTTACTTGGTGTCATGACCATTGGTTTTATTATCCTTGAGCTCCAACCTAAGGTGGCGCATAGACTGTCAGCGAAGTTTAATAAGATTTGGGTATTGGCTGAAATTATTCTATTTGTACTCGTTGGAGCACAAGTGAATACAGCTATAGCCCTAGATGCTGGACTGGTTGGACTTGCTATTATTGCAGCAGGCCTTATTGCTAGAAGTATTGGAACATGGTTGTCAGTCCTTGGAACGAATTTGAATTTTAAGGAACGTTTATTCTGCGTTATTAGTTATACGCCAAAGGCAACGGTACAAGCTGCTATTGGAGCCGTACCACTTAGCTATGGTGTGGAATCCGGCGAATTGATCTTGGCCATGGCTGTGCTGTCTATTGTAGTAACAGCACCACTTGGAGCCATTGCAATGCAGTATTCATCTACAAAACTTCTTGAACGTGAAGAGGAAGATGAACTCATTGAAATTACACCTTGATGCTGGATTGTTAGATTAAGCACCGGATTGATTTTAATGTTAAATTGATTAAAAGCCCAGTTGTGAATTCTGATTCACGACTGGGCTTTTTTTACGTCTCCTTTAATCCTTAATTAATACATTCTTAAGGAATATCCTGTATAGTGATGATATAGTAAAAAGTGTAAATTGATGAAAAAGTCAATTGGACTTAGATTATTCATGTTAACAAAAAGTGAAGTAGAATTTTACAGTTTTTGATGAGTAATCGGGGTTAAATATAACGAGAGGTTGGTGAAGTAGAATGTTTGATATTATAAAGATCATGCCGATTATTTGGACGGTTCTAATTGTCGTATTTGCAGTTGCAGAAGCGTTCACGCTGGGATTAACATCTATTTGGTTTGCTGCCGGTGCAGTTGTTGCACTTTTAATTTCTTTTCTAAGATTTCCAATTTATCTTCAAATTGCTGTTTTCCTAGTGGCAACTTTGGTTATGCTTATATATACACGTCCTGTAGCACAGAAATATCTCAGGATTGGAGCGTCTAAAACAAATGTAACAGCACTACTAGGTGAAAGTGGCATTGTTTTGAAGCGTATTGACACATATAACTTAGGTCAAGTTAAAGTAAAAGGTCAAATATGGACTGCAAAAGCTGAACACGGTCAAGACATTGCACGTGGGGATGAAGTGGAAATTGTGGCTATTGAAGGTGTGAAGTTGATTGTTAAACCTCTTGAAGAAGAGAAGCAGTCATAATTATTAAAGTTTAACAGAGGCCAAAGGGCTTCTGAAATAAATGTCAGATAATCTTTAAGGGAGGATTAAGTCATGGGTATTATAATATTCTTTGCATTACTTATTTTAGTGATCGTCTTGATCGCTGTAAACATCCGTATCGTTCCTCAATCAAATGCTTACGTTGTTGAAAGACTAGGCGCATTTCAAGGGACATGGGATGTTGGTTTACACGTAAAGATTCCGTTGATTGATCGTGTGGCTTCAAAAGTATCATTGAAGGAAAAAGTTGTAGATTTTGCACCGCAACCAGTAATTACAAAAGATAACGTTAGTATGATGATTGATACAGTTGTCTATTTCCAGATTACTGATCCAAAGTTATTTGCTTATGGAATCGCTCGACCGCTTGTTGCGATTGAGAATCTAACAGCTACAACACTTCGTAACATTATTGGTCAACTTGAGTTGGATGAGTCATTATCATCAAGAGATCTTATCAACACGCAAATGCGTGCGATTCTTGACGAAGCCACTGACCCGTGGGGTATCAAGGTAAACCGTGTTGAAGTTAAGAACATTCAACCACCTGCTGACATTCAAGAGGCAATGGAGAAGCAAATGCGTGCTGAACGTGAGCGTCGTGAATCTATTCTTCGTGCAGAAGGTCATAAAAAATCTGCGATTCTTGTTGCCGAGGGTGACAAAGAAGCAGCGATTCTAGAAGCTGAAGCAAGCAAAAGATCACGTATTCTTGATGCAGAAGCTATTAAAGAATCTAAGATTCGTCAAGCTGAAGGTGAAGCTGAAGCCATTCTTATGGTTCAACAAGCAACAGCAAAAGGTATTGAAATGATAAAGGCTGCATCTCCTGATCAAGGTGTATTAGCTATTAAGAGTTTCGATGCACTTGTAAAAGTGGCAGATGGTCAAGCAACAAAACTGATCATTCCATCGGAAATGCAAAATCTTGGAGCGCTTGTGGCTTCTGTTACAGAAGTTGCGAAGGCGACTAAAGAGGAGTATAACGCTGTAGAGTAAATATTTACTCTTTAACGTGATATGAAAGATTATATGAATCAACCAGAGCCCGTGTTATAACACGGGCTCTTTTTTTATGTAACTATTAATATTTTGGGTTTGGAGCTTCAAACACTTTAACGCCATTTATCCACGTTTGGGTGACTTTGATTTCAAGAATTTCATCTTCGCTAATATCCATAGGGTTGCAGTTGAGTACGGCAAAATCAGCGAGTTTCCCAGTTTCAAGAGTTCCTTTTATATGTTCTTCACCGGAAGCGTATGCAGGCCAAACTGTAAAACCTTTAAGAACAGTGAGCATATCAAGCCTCTCATGCGGCATCCATCCTTGATCGGGTTTGCCTTGTAAATTCCTTCTCGTAACGGCACTATAGATATTTGGCATAATATCTAACGGTTCAACAGGACAATCTGAACCAAATGCAAGTTTTACACCTTGGCTTAGCATGGTCTTCCAAGCGTAAGTGCTCATCATACGTTCGCCGCCAATTCTATCTTTAACAATGGCCATGTCGTAGTCAATAAAAATGGGTTGAACATGTGCGAGAACGTTCAATTCTTTCATACGGTTAAAATGCTCAGGTCGTGTAATTTGGCAATGGACAATACTATTTCTTAACTGGTTGTTTGGATGTTTGTTTTGTGCATTTTCAATGGCGTCTAAAGCCATATCTATGGTTCCATCACCTATGGCGTGTACAGCCGTGGACAGTCCGTTTGACTGCGCAAGACAAACCATATCGTTAAGTGTTTTTTGATCATACATCGCTATGCCTGTTGTATTTGGTTGATCTTCATAAGATTGACTGAGAAAAGCTGTTCTCGCTCCCAATGAGCCGTCAGCAAGAATTTTGAGTGGACCTTCTTTGAAGAAATCAGAGCCGCAACCGGTTTTATATCCAGCATCAATAAAGGTTTTAAGATTCTGGGGTGTTCTAAATAAAGCCTGCTCATAAACACGAATGGGAAGTAGCTCCTTTTCATCCATTGACTTAAAAACATTAAGAATACGTTCGCTCATATGAATCGGATATACACATAAATCATCACTTTGAACAGATGTAATACCGTGACTGAGTGCATACTGAGCTCCCTTAATTATGGAATTTTGAAGTTCTTCGTCAGTGGGATCAGGAAAACATTTTTGAATTAAATCCATAGCATTTTCTCGTAGAATGCCTGTTGGATTTCCATCAGAATCTACATCAAAATGACCACCCTCTGGTTGGGGTGTTTCTTGTGATATACCTGCAATCTGCAGTGCACGAGTGTTGCAAACGATGACATGGCCACATGCACGATTAAGCACAACTGGTCGATCTGAAATAACCTTATCAATATCTGATGCTAAAGGGAGTCTTTTATTCTTGAAGTGATCTTGGTTCCAGCCTCGTCCGCGAATCCATGGACCTTCATATGTATTTGCATATGTTTTTAGTCTCTCTAGAAACATATCTATTGACGAGACACCTTCTAGACGACATAAGCTAAGAGATTCACCAAAACCAAGTAGGTGCAGGTGAGAGTCGTTGAAGCCTGGAAGCAATGTTTGTCCCAGAAGGTTTACAGTATGGTCCGGACGTGGATAATTCAGTTCAAGTTCCTCTTTTGTACCCAAGGCAATAATATGATTGTCTTCAATGAGCATTGCATTTGCTTGCGGGTTATCTTCTGTCATTGTGAGAATCGTACCGCCGTAAAATAAAGTCTTCAAAATGGAGACCTCCTTTATAAAATATAGACAGCCATGTGCAAGACTGCATAAAAAAAAGAACGAAGAAAGACCTTCAACACGAGTTGAAGGCCTGTTGTTGTCTTAGAAGAATACATCGATGATTGAACCTTTAGTGAATAGTGCATTTACTGGAAGTTGTCTCATGTTTTGATTGTAACTAAGGTTGTATGATTTGTTTTTAATTGGCATTTTAGGTGTGGGTGTGAAGACACGAACGGGCATTTTAAGTGCTTCGGTTGTGCGCTTCTCCACTTTCTTCACAGATCGTCTGAATTCAGTGAGTATTTTTTTTGCTTCACTTTCATCTTTCTCGAACTTGAGCTCAAATTGTTTTTCGTCAATGACGATTTCGTCTTTTGCATTTTTTGTAATGCCAAGTTCTTCGAATGACTCTGAATTCTCCTCAAAAGTTCTTTCAATTTGACGACCTAAAAGGTCCAATTGTACACTGTTGTAACCTTGTAAGAAGACCATGGCTTGATTAAAGCTATTGGCGAATCTTTTTGCTACAGATAGGGCGCCTTTTCCTGATACTTCTATCTGTAGATGGAATGGGATGGTTGTTTCTGAATTAATTTGAATTCCGACAAGACCACCATCGAGTTCAACCAAGTTGCTATTGCTAGAGATAATGTCATTGTCAACACGAATCACGGCATCCTGAGCTAAGCGGTCAATGCCTTCAATGTTAAGAGATTCGGCGAGGTTTCCTCTAATTTCAAAGTTAGATTCCTCACCAAGTTCGTTGCCTTCAATGGCAAGTGAAATCTGACCAGCTTCATTGGTAATAACTTGGGCAGTAACACCAAGCTCTTCAGAATTGATCGATTCAGCAATACTCGTGAAGAGTTCTTCGTTGGATTGCTCTGCTTCTCTTTCGATCAAAAGATCTGTTGCTTCTTCGCCGATTTGAATTTCAATGTGGTTGAGTGTGTCTTCAAGTGTTGTGGCATCATCGGCTTTAACCGGTTCTGTTTCATTAAGTTGAGTCGTTGCAACTTGTTCGACTTCAATTTCATATTTTGAAACATCCGCATTGTCTTTGACGGTTATGGTGACTGCTTCTGAATTGTATTCTGCGTCTCGTGATGCAAATGCTTCTCCATCTTTATCTGTGAGAGCATCAGCATTGTCACGAAGATTTCCTAGTTTTGCTCGGAACTCTTCTTGGAAAGATGCCTGATTATTGTAAGTGTCATAGTCAATCATTTGTTCGTACGTTTTGTTTAAATTTTTGCCGAACAACATTTCTGTAGCTATACGCGCAGGCGACGTTGACGTGTTTTTGAGGTCTCTATTACTGATGTTAAACAAACTATATAAATTGTTATAAGCAGAGATACCTTGAATCATAACCGCCACCTCCTTCGTAGGCACAGTCCTCCTAATATCATTATACCCTGTTTTAAGAGATGCATGCAGGAAGAATAACCCAAATTCGAATATTCACGAAACTTTGCAAAAATCTACGCTATGTTTCGATACTTGCATGAGTAATAGGCGTTAAGTGAGTTTGTTCAGCTAAGTTCTCTAATCTAATTCTAAGGAAGTCTTAATTCTGGATACCTTTTAGAGCGTGATCCCCCTATGATATTCTGAAGTTGAAAATGAGGCTATACGTAGAAAGAAGGAAATAATATGAACATACAATTTAAAAAAGGCGTACTCGAGCTTTGTGTGTTGTCTATACTTTCTCAGAAGGACTGCTATGGATACGATATTGTGCATGATATTTCTGAGAGTGTCAAAGTGTCGGGGGGAACAATATATCCTATGCTCCGAAGACTAATAAAAGAAGGATATTGCACAACCTATGTACAATCTTCTAATGAGGGTCCATCAAGAAAGTATTATCATCTAACAGAACTTGGACACCAAAAGAAAGTTGACCTGGAAAAAGAATGGGGAAGACTGATTGGCGGTGTCAATCATCTAATTGAGGGGGGCGAGACCAAATGCTTAGAGAAGAATTCTTAAAAAGTCTCGATCGGCTGCTTCGAGGTATGCCGGAAGCGGAACGCAAAGACGTCTTGTATGATTATGAAGAACATATTCAAATTGCAGTAGAAAATGGATTGGATGAGAGCCAAGTGATTCAGTCGCTGGGAACTCCAGATTCCATTGCAAAACAATATAAAGTGAAAAAGTATATAGATAAGGCTGAGAAAACAGGAAGCACCACAAGCGTGTTTAGAGCCATACTGGCAACTGTAGGGCTCGGTTTCTTTAATCTGGTGTTCATACTGGGACCATTTCTTGCCGTATTGGGTGTTCTTCTTGCATTTGCTATTTCAGGTCTTGGTATTGCAATTGGTGGAGCAGGGCTTGTTATTGGTGGATTGTTCCCACAGTTGATCAATACTGCGCAGTTTCATTCGCTCGCACCTGCAATTCAAGGAAATGCGACTGCAGGCCTTTTATTTGGCGGCGTAGGCACCATTTGCCTTGGCGGTCTAATTGAGATTGGTACATTTGGTCTTACAAAAGGATTTTTGAATGTGACGATCAAGTACCTAAGACTCAATATTAATATAATCCGTGGATCAGAGCGGTGAGGAGGATGAAAATGAGACGAGCTGCGATGTGGTTGTTTGTGATAATGATAGTGTCCTACGGAGTCGCATACTCTGCAGTGAAGGATCTAAATATAAATTGGTCTGACCTAGGTGGACTTAGTGTGAACGATGGTATTGTTCTGATGTCTGATGCTGAAAAAGAAGAACTCATTGAGGAAAAGACTGTATCCGTTACGGGTTTGAAGGCATTAACAATTGATAGCATCAGCTCAGATATACATGTTATCTCTGAATCTAGAACGGATGTTTATGTTCAATTAAAGGGATATTATAAAAATGATCCAGGATATACACCGCCAAAACTGAATATAACTGAAGTTGGGAATGTAGTTAAAATAGAAATAGAACATAAAAAATCAATTTTGGGTTTGGACCGTTTGTCGCTTGATTTACTGGTAATAGTTCCGGAATCATATAAAGACAAAGTAGTGATTGAAACGACCTCTGGAGACATTGATGTCCAATCAGGAGTCTACACGTCTCTCGATATTGAAACGGTCTCTGGCAAAATCGAAACTCTTGGAACGGATGCAGAACAAGCCAATATTGCATCGACATCAGGTCATATTAATCTTAGAGATTTTATGGGTGAATTGAATGCAGAAACTATTTCAGGCAACCTTGATATCCAATTGGAAAAAGTTACGAGCGATGTTGAAATTTCTAGCATTTCAGGTGATGTAGAGTTGAGTGTTCCTCAGACCGAGGCATTTGGTGTAAATATCAGTTCAACATCTGGAAAAGTACAGAGTGACCACGAACTTCGAATTGAAAAAGCGTCGGATCATAAATTAATTGCTGAAAAAGGCGATTCTGAGAGTATGATGAAGATATCAACAATATCTGGTGATGTGAACGTTCGGTAAAACACGAATATTCAGACTATTCCGAACCCTGAAAACAGTATGATTATCGGATGATTTATCTTTAAAAGGTCTTGCAAGCACGGATTGTTCGTGTTAAGATATGTCCAAATGAATACGGATATCTTTAAATGGGTCCGAGAGGCCTGCAAGATGATTGTCATTCGAAGCACACTTGGGTTAGGTGTGTTCATCGTATGGAAATACAAGCTTCTTGCAGCCGCAAGAAGCTTTTTTATTTTGTGTCCAAAATCTGTGATTTTGCTGCCGCAATTTAGTCCACGACAGTAGGGAGTAGACTGTATTCCTGACTGCCTGAAGGGCAAGTTTCTCAACTTTTTAATTGGTCCGGTGAGGCCGCAAGAGGAGGGTAAATTATGACTACCAAAGTAATGAGTAAAGGTTCTGCAAATCAAAAAGGTTTCAGTCAAATTAAGCAGTATATTTTAGGACTGCAACATCTGGTAGCAATGTTTGGTGCTACGGTTCTTGTTCCAATTCTTACAGGGTTTGATCCATCGGTGGCGCTGGTTTCTGCAGGTACAGGCACACTGATCTTCCACATCTGCACGAAGAAGAAAGTTCCAGTATTTCTAGGATCATCATTCGCATTTATTCCACTTATTCTAGCTGTAAAAGAAATGCACGGTGGCGATTTAGCATATGCACAGGGCGGCATCATGGTCGCTGGTCTGTTATATGTTCTACTTTCACTATGTATTAGCAAAATAGGCGTTGAACGTATTAATAAGTTCCTTCCGCCACAAGTTGTTGGTCCAATGATTATGGTTATCGGTCTAAATCTTGTACCTGTAGCACTGGGTATGGCTTCTGGACAATACATAGTTGCAGGTATTACACTAGCAGCTGCACTGGGCGTGACATTCTTTGCAAAAGGTTTTACAAAGCAACTTTCTATCCTAATCGGTGTTCTAACGGGTTACGCAGCAGCAGCGGTTATGGGTATGGTCGATACAACAGTGGTACAACAAGCAGCGTATGTAGCTGTACCAAACTTCACACTTCCAAAGTTTAGCTTAGCGGCGGTAATGACAATTGCACCAGTCGTGATTGCAGTGTTCATGGAGCACATCGGCGATGTTAAGACCAACGGTATGGTTGTTGGAGAAGACTTTATTAAAGATCCAGGTTTAAATAGAACTCTTTTAGGTGATGGACTTGCAACAATGTTTGCTGGATTCATCGGTGCCCCTGCAAATACAACATATGGCGAGAATACAGGTGTTCTGGCAATAACAAAAAATTACGATCCTAAGATCTTAAGAATTGCAGCTGGATTTGCGATAATCCTTGGAATGGTTGCTAAATTAGGCGCAGTTCTAAAGACGATCCCAGTACCAGTTATGGGTGGTATCAGTCTAATGCTCTTCTCGATGATCGCACTGATCGGTGTAAGAACAGTAAAAGACAACAAAGTAGAGTTCAACTGGAAGAACACACTGATTATGGGCACGATCCTAGTCTTAGGATTTGGTTCATCATACATTCAGTCATGGACAGGTATTACACTGGCGATTCCTGTAACTTCATCAGTAAGCATTTCTGGACTTAGCTTCGCGGCTATTGTGGGTGTAACACTGAATGCTGTTCTAAACAGATAGTCAGGGCTCAGACTCAGGTTGAATTTGATATAAGCACGATGACATAAATTGATATATGAAGAGAAGATTCTCACTGAGAATCTTCTCTTTTTTATTAATGTGGCATATGGCAACTGGTGAACATGATACAAATGGGGTAGAATAATGAATAGGTCAAGAGGAGAGGTGAACCCTGAAATGAAAATGACAAAAGGCTTAGCTTGGCTTGGACTTACAGTAATGTCAGCATCCATTGTTTATGGATTTCTTTATGGAGAGTTTATGACAGAAGGTGGCATTATACTTGGATCGATTTTGGGTCAAGTCACCTTGATAGATCTTTATATTTCATTAATGATTGTAGTGGGGTGGATCTGGTTTAGAGAGCGAGAATGGACTTGGCGCATAGTTTGGCTGATTTTTGTTATGGTGTTTGGGAGTTTCGCTTCATGTTTATATGTTCTCATAGCCCTTTATAGATGTAACGATGACCCAAAGGTATTCTTTATGGGTAAGTATGCACGATGAAAAATCTGGTGGTGAACACATGCAACAGTATTTTCGCAATAAAGACAAATGGATAAAACGAATAGATATCAGCCGTTTACTGATTGCGAGTGTGGGATTGGCTGTGGTTGTTTTATCTTACTTAAAACCAGAAGTGGTTGATATAGACTTTGCAGTTAGCAACACCGTGGCAATTTATGTATTTTTAATGGGATTAAAAACGCATTTGGTTGGAAAAAATGCATCACTTGCGTGGTTTTATATGTTTTTCTCATCAATGATGTTCATTGTTGTAAACATAATTTATTTTAGATTTGGATAAAGGGGTTACCGAAGTTTATGGTGGAGAATTTAGGGATCAACACGATACATGTGACCGTGGATCAATTGAAAACTCTGGGTCTTGGTCGCGTTGAAATGTGCTTGGGTAGACATGGCACACATAATGAAAGATTGGCCAAGATGGAAGGTGACATTCAGAGAGCGCAAATGTTGAATATACCTTTTAGTATTCATCTGCCAATGTATATTTTTGATTGGTTTGATGGAGATTATTTGGATGTGTTCTTTTTAGACTCTGATCTGGATAAGCGAGAACTATCTTATAAACTCTTAGAGGAGAATCTAAAAAGAGTTTCTTTGTTAAAGCCTGATTATTGTGTTCTTCACTTTGCAGGCGTTTATGGAAACGTTTGTGGAACATTTGATGACTTTAAAGACGTATTAAAAGAAGCATTTCAGAGAATTAATAACATGGGTAAGCAATACGATGTTCATATTCTATTGGAATATATGGGATCAAATATAAGATTTTCAGATTATAAAGATTGGATTAGTGGAACGAAGTCCTTGAGTCATGTCGGATTGCTTGTTGATACAGGGCACCTCTACTTTGCAAGTCTAATTCATAATTTTGACTATATGGAGGCATTAGATAAGTTATCATCAGTAGCGGAAGCCTTTCATTTATGGACAACAAAAGGATATGAAACCTATGGTGACTCGGAGTATTACCAGAAGTTTCATCACATCATCCCTCATGTCGAACAACTAAGTTCAGAGGGGTGGGCATTTGATACAGAAGCAGTTCTCGAGAGGATTGCACGTGAGAACAGACCGATGATCATTGAAGCTTCTACTGTTTATAAAGGGCGGGATTATTTCTATGAAGGGGTTTCATTTATTATTTCATTCCTCGAGGGAAATGTTACTCGTTAATTACAAATATTAATGAATGATTACAGAATGAGACAAGTCCATGACAATGAGACTTGTCTTCTTTGTATATATAGGGCATGGGCTTATAATAAAGCTAACATAAAAAGTATCAAAACGGTTTCAAAATCAACTAAAATACTTTAGAAGAAAGGACGGTGGCTTCATGGAAGTCCTAGGAATTCTCGGGTTGATAGCACTCTATAAGCTGCTGGATCAACCCAAAAATATGACAGAAGCATATGCATTTAAAGAAAGCGTCGAAGAGTAGAATAAACATTCTAACCTACGACGCTTTTTATAATGTGTGAATACAATAAAAATCACCGTCGAGCTCTTATGAAGGGCTCATTAGACGGTGATTTAAAATTAATTCTTCAAAGCATTTTCAAGCTTTCTTCGATTAAATCCTACAATAATGTCCTCATCAATAAAAAATGTCGGAACACCCAGGATGCGTTTTTCTATAAGTTCTTGTCGTGCATCCATATCCTCTCGAACATTTTTCTCCTCGAAATCAAGACCAAATGATTTAAGATATGTTCGAGCATTGGCGCAGTGAGGACAGGCTGTCGTCGTAAAAAGTACAATTTTTTTCATTGTGGCAGCCTCCATTCAAATAAAAGTAGTAAATAGGAAAACCTTTTCACGGTCACTGACTATATACCCGTGAAATTTTTGAAGTAATCATGGAAATTACTGAGACTTAACATGCTGTGCCTTGATGGAGTGAGGAAACTTATATATAATCAACGTTGTGGGATTATGTTAACTAAACCCAGACTATTTATGTGAATTATTTGGGTTAAAAGCTTGGAGGCGTATCATGCACATAAAAGATGTGGAACGTGCTATATCTATGGCAGAAAAATCATCACTCTTTGATCAATTAAATAGTTTATACGAAAGTCTGCCTGAAGGACGATGTGGTGGATGCACAGCCTGTTGTCGTGAGTCAGTACCAACTTTTTTTATTGAATATATCAATATTATGAAATACTTAAAACAAGACCAAAGTTTATTTGAAAAACTATGGCCTAAACTTATGGATTTCTATTTTACAGAGTTAACTGAGAAAAAAGGGTGTCCATTCCTGGATGAAAATGATCGCTGTAGCATTTATAGTGTGCGTCCTCTGCCTTGTCGATTGTTTGGATTCTCATCTTATGACGAGTATGTGAGTAATCTTAAAGCGGTTGAGAAGAGCAATCGTGAGGTGAAAAAGTATTATAGAAATGCATTTGGAATCAATCTGCCAGATTCTGTGGTTGAGTATAAGGTGCCTTTCTGTACAGATTTTGAACCAGAGCGTGTTATTGAAAGTGAAGAGCGTCTAGATTTTTCTGATGATCTATTTACCTTAGACTCTAGATTCTTAATGAGTGGTATTCTTGATCCTGAAGAGATTAATATGACTCTTATACACTGGTTTGCATTTCTTAAATATGATCAAGATGATGCGGGTGATTTACGTATTCAAATCAGTCAAGAAATTTTAGAAAATGGCAAATCTCGAACGCTTAGAAAGCTTTTGCAAGAAAAATCACCCAAATTTTAAAAAAATGATATGAAAATATTGCAGGTCTCTGTTGACAATCTAATTTAGTTTAGTGTATAATGGTTGACTTTCTATAAATGGAATGATATACTGATGGAAGTGACTGATTAGGATGGTGATGCATTTGGCAACGAACCAGACGCTTACAGAAATCAAGCAATGCGTTGAGAATTGTATTGGAGAACGTGTTGTTCTTCGAACAAACATGGGTAAACGAAACGCCAAGGAAAACGAAGGTGTTGTTGAAGAAGTTTATCCAAGTATTTTTATCGTAACAGTGAACGAAGGCTTAGACAGCCAACGACGTGTATCTTACAGTTATTCCGACATACTGACCGAAACCGTAGAAATTATGGTGTGCTCAACAGAGCAACGAATCGAAGCTTCTTAACAACTAGTCGTAAATACACTTGCACTGTTCAGTTCGTATTTTTAAAGTAGCAGTAATGTATTAAATGAAATGCGCCTTGAGGTTACCCTCAAAGGCGCTTTTTTCTGCCCAGAATGACGAGATTCCGCCTATCCTGCGTTGCAGCCGTATATCAAAATCCTCACGTGCCTTCGCACGCTCCGGTGTTTGATATACGGCTGCGCCTTGTTTAGACGGAATCTCGTCATTCTGGTTTTGGGATGAGTTTCTGAGATCAATTATGCTAATGTTATTCATCAAAATCC
>Ga0209272_10000790_pt1 | contig 22672 bp, 12 predicted proteins | sample tdDd002_FD_187125 | JGI IMG/M metagenome (GOLD analysis project Ga0209272, IMG submission 187125) | Marine sediment microbial communities from the Atlantic coast under amendment with organic carbon and nitrate - tdDd00.2 (SPAdes)... | ecosystem: Environmental > Aquatic > Marine > Coastal >... | reverse complement strand
GTGCACCAAGGTACCGGGCTTAGCGTCCAGTTTTTTTCTGCTGCGCGTTTTAAAAAAGCTTCTACAGATATTTTGAGCGTGTTCACTCGAATGGATTTGCGTAAAGGGCGTTGGCAGGCTGCGACAAAGTCTTCCATGTTGAGTTCAGCAGGAAGAATAGCGGCCATTTCATCAAGGAATTCTTGAGGCAGGTATACGTTAGAGTGCAATGTTCTTTCTCTAAGAGCGATAAAGTTGGGGGAGTATACCGAATTCGATTAAAAAACGCAGCGTGAAGGCTGCGTTTTTGTTTGAATAAGGCGCTAAGGTCTAGGAATGGCCGTTCGCCACTCTTTCCACTTATCTTGACCTTGTGGGTAGAGGTAGAAAGATTGCCCACTTTCAGCAATAGGTTGAAGTTGTTTGTCTTCCGGCGTGGAGAAAGTGATCCCACCACGAACTAAGCTGTCTACTGTTCCTGCTTTGATGTTGGCACCACTGATGCCAATAGAGACATCTAAACCTGACGTGTTCCAGAAAATACTGTTACGTCTGACAAGGTAAGCATATTCAGGTTTAATCTGAATTGTGGTTAGTACGCGATCGGCGAACTCACCGAGCTCAACATTTGAGACGTTGCCGACTTCCATTTCTCGATAGAGTACGGGCGTCCCTTCAGCAACAGACCCACGAGTTTCACTTTGTAGAACAAATGAAATACCTGATTGTTCTTGTATATCTTCGTGTAAAGTAAAGTTCGTTTTAGCTTTGCCACTTCCTGGGCGTACATTGATTGATTGGCTAAGCAAATTGCCGATGTTTTTTACACCATTTAAACCCACTTCAGCTTTCGCTATCCAGAAGTATGAGCCGGATATAGCAATCTTATCGGCAAACTCTGGCAAGATTCGCGCTTTAACTTCAACGTTATCACGTGTGAAATCTGGCGTAATCAGCGTCACTTCTCCCACTTTAACGCCGTTGTACTTAATCGCTGTACCTTTAGAAAGCTCACTTTCACCATTTAAGATGAGGGTAATCACTTGGCCAAATTTGCGAGCGGTTTTGAAGTCTTGATATAAGAGCCATTTGTCATTTTGCTTGTTGTCGACTCCGGGTAGCGAGTCAAAAGCAATGCCACCTTGGATTAGTGTTTTGAGTGGTGCCGCCTTAATGCTAACTCCTGCCAGCCCTGCATCTACTTCGACGCCAGAACGGTTCCAAAATACCGTTTGGTCGGTGATTAAATACTTGTATTGGTTCTCTACGCTAGCCGTAATGAGCACGCCACCATCAACCAGCTTGAAATTGGAAATGGAACCCACTTGTAAATTGCGATAAAGCAGTGGACTCCCTTTGCTCACAGGGGGTAGTTCTGAAGCATATAAAGTGATTTTCGTAGAGCCCGATAGGTTGTATTTTGCCAGCTCAGCGAGCGATTTACTTTGATAGAGCTTGTACTGATCTTCTGGTGATGCGGCTCCCTCGCTAACGAAGCTGATAGAGCCTGTTAATAACTGTTTTGCAGGTGGCACGTTGATGTTGAGTCCGGATTCGGTCAGTTCGGCGCTCGCACTACCTGTAACAAAGAAGCGATTCTGAGATTTGATTAAATGAGCGTATTCGGCATCAACTAAGGTGTCAATATGGACTTCATCGTTCACCAGTTGTACACCTGCAACGGAGCCAACGGTAATACCTTTGTAAAGGATATTGGCGCCCTTATCTAAGCCGAATGAATTGTTTGAAATCAGTTTCACTTCAATCGAACGTGCTTGCTGTCGATCAAAATCATTTTGTCTGATCGCGGTAAAAGTACGTGCACGTTTACCTTCTCCCGGCACGATAGTCAGGAAGTTACCTTTCACTAGGTTTGATAGATTCTTCACGCCTGATAGGGATACTTTTGCTTCCTCTAGGATGAATCGAGAGCCAGAGGTTAACATATCGCTAAAGGCAGGCTGGATAGCCGCGGAGGCAATGATGCTTTGGCGACCATCACGCAGCTGTAGATCTGTAACCTGACCAATTTCAATACCACGATACATAATAGGGGCACCAGAGGAGCTGATGTTATTGTCGTCTGGAAGTAGAATTTTGACTGCGATACCGCGACCCGCTGTTTTTAAGTCTGGATAAAGCGGGAATAGGGTATTGTCGTCGATGGGTTCGCCGCCATCAGGAGAATCAACCGCAATCGAGCCGCCTATCAGAGCACTCAAGCTTTCTAAGCGGACATCGACTCCATCAAAACCAATTTTGGTACCAATACCGCTCACATTCCAAAAACGACTGTCGTCAGTGATAATGTGGCGATACTCCTCACGGATAGCTGCTTGAATCAGAACGTGTTTTGAATCGCCATCAAGTTGATAACTGTACACTTCGCCAATAGGGATTTTGCGATAAACGATTTGAGAGCCAATCGAAACGCCGCCAAGATCTCGAGCTTTAAGGGTAATGGATAGACCTTCTTGTGCCAGTAAGTCTGAAGGTGCGCGCTCTAGTGCTCTAAACACCGTTTCTGGCTCTGCTTCTTCTTCACTCGGCGCTATTGCGATGTAGTTACCCGAAACAAGAGCGTCTAAGCCAGAAATACCAGATAGGCTGGCGGTGGGTTTTACCATCCAAAAGCGCGTGTTTTCATTGAGCAGTTTTGTCGCTTCTGGGTAAATATCGGCATCTACATAGATACTTTGTAGATCTTCTGCGAGATTAATGTCTTTAACCATGCCGACTTCAAGGCCTTGATAGCGAATCGTTGTACGACCTGCCACCAGCCCTGATGCCTCTGAGAAATAGATTTGGACTCGCTGCCCTGCGTCTTGAATAGCTTTGAAAACCAGCCAACCCGCTAGAATCACCGTTAAGATGGGCAGTAACCAAAGAGGTGAAATACCTCGACTGGCTTTCACCTCTGGTGAGTATGAATGTTGTGATGGGGAAGGGTTACTCATTGATTGACTCTCTACTATCGATTGGGTCTTTGTAATTGTCCCAAATTAAACGCGGATCTATGCTTTCAGCTGCCAACATGGTGAATACGACAACCATACCAAAGGCTACAGCGCCATACCCTGGTGTAAAATCAAGAATTTGGCCACGGTCGACCAAAGTCATCATAATCGAGATAACGAACAAATCCATCATTGACCAGCGGCCGATCCATTTGACTATGAAATAGATAGCCATTCGCTGCCTATGAAAAATGCTTCGCTTGAATTTTATCGCTAACAATATGTATGAAAGGCCCAGTATTTTAGCTACAGGGACAACGATACTGGCGACAAAAATGATCACAGCAATTCCCGTCATACCGGTCTTTACAAGGTTTGCTACACCCGAAAATATCGTATCTTCTAAGCGCTGGCCGTTAGTTATCAAAATGGAAATTGGGATTAAGTTAGCCGGGAAAATCGCAATTGTTGCTGCAATAAGGTACGCCCAAGTTTTTTGAATCGAATTGGGTTTTCGGTGATGGATAGGGCTTTTGCAGCGCAGGCAGTGCGTACCTTCTGGTTGAGATAGGTGACAACTGTGACAGTGTAGCGTTTTCTTCTCTAACGTGAGAGAGCGCTCAGGCATATAGTCTTCCCAATAGCGACGAACACTAACACGGGTTACTAACAATACGGTTGCAACTTGAAGCAAGAGTAATCCGTATAGGCCAGGGCCAACGAAAATATCAGAGTAGTCTTGCAGCTTAAAACACGAAATGGCTAGGCTTACTAAGAAAACGTCAATCATTACCCAAGCTTTGACATGTTGGATGATACTCAACGAGTGCTTTAAAAGGCGAAATGCGCGTTTTTTGGCTGCAAAATGTGCGACCACGACAGCCCCAGAAACCATTAGCGGAGCAATAGAGCTGCAAAAAATAATCAGGAAAGAGAGAAGAACAAACCCTTCTTGAAACAGCGACCAAACACCATGAGGCAGAGTGGCTGGAATCATTACACCAAATAATCGAATGCTGATGAAATTAAAAAAATGCGATGGAATGAAAAGTAACAAACAAGTGATGGCAATGGCTAGGTTGCCAGACAATGACGGTGTACCACCACGATACAATTGAGTACCACATCGTGGACAGTATGCATTTTTACCTTTCACCAAAGGGGTATTGTCGACAGGTAATTCGCAGCCTTGGCACAAACGAATGGAGGTCACATCAGCAGGATGCTTGCTAGATTCGATGGATGGAGAGTGACTCATTCACACTCTCCATTGAATTGGGCGTGGATGGTTTTAGCCGTGAGATTGCACACTGCCATAGAGGGTTTGATATAAGCCTTGTTGTTCAACCAACTCACCATGAGTTCCCGCTTGTGTCACTTGCCCATCTTCTAAAACATAGATGAGGTCCGCTTGTTTTACTGCTGAAAGTCTATGTGCAACGATCAAGGTTGTTCGATCTTGCAAAAACTCAGTCAGTGCTTTGTGAAGCGCTGCTTCTGTTGCTGTATCGAGCGCTGAAGTTGCTTCATCCAGAATCACGAACTTAGGATCGCTCAAAATCATACGCGCGATTGCTAAGCGTTGTCGTTGTCCGCCAGATAATCTAATACCGCTTCGACCAATCTGAGTGTCTAATCCATCACTCAGTTGATGAATCACATCTTGCAACTGGGCGACTTCTAATGCATGCCACAGTTTCAAATCATCATACTCAGCGCCGAGTGTCAGATTATGCCTTAAAGTATCATTGAATAGTATAGGCTGTTGTAAAACAACGGCTATTTGTTGCCTAATGATCTCAAAGCTGATGTCATCTGTGGTTTCACCATTGAAACGAATTGTCCCCGAATTGGCTTGATATACGCCAATTAGGAGCTGAATGAGCGTCGATTTACCACCACCACTTGCACCAACTAGGGCCACTTTTTTGCCCGCAGGAATATGCAAATTTAGATGGTTAAGTACTTGGTTCTCTTCATTATACGAGAAGCAGGCGTTATCAATTTTTATGTCAACATTATCGCGGTTATTAAACGGGTTGACCTTACTTTTTGGTCGATGCTCTTCTTCAAGGTCGAGAAGGTTATTTATTCGACCTAAAGCTGCTTTGGCACTGTACCAAGCAAATTGAATCCCTAGTAGCTCTTGTACAGGAGAGAGCATGAACCACAAGTAACCGAAGACAGCGAAGATTTGCCCGATGGTTAAGTCACTGAACAGCACCATTAGCATCGCAACGGCACGGAATAACTCGAACCCTAGCAAGAATAGAAGAAAGGAGACTCTACCCGCGGCTTCTGATTGCCAAGCGTATTTATCAGCGTCGACACGAATAGAGTCGGCATGACCTTTGAGTTGATTGAGGAACTCTTTTTCACGGTTTGCTGCGCGCAGCTGATAAATACCATCCAGTGTTTCAACTAAGCGATTTTGAAAACGTTCGAAAGATTGGTTTTCGTGTTTTTTGAGATGCTTGACCTTGCTACCGAGCTTTCTAGAGAAGTAAATAACAATTGGGTTGACCAGCAAGATGAATAATCCTAAACGCCAATCTAGCCATAGCAAAACTCCGGCAGTACCAATGACAGTGAGCAAACTAATGAGAAATTTACTCAAAGTGGAACCGATGAATTGATCTATGGTCTCAACATCTGTAACCAAATGGGCATTGATGCCACCGCTTCCTCGTGTTTCGTATTGACGAATACTAATGCGGCCAAGCTTATCAATCATCTTGCTACGCATTTGGAAGGTGATGGTTTTAGACACCAGCGTAAATTGACGGCTTTGTAAGATGTTAAGCGCTTGGCTTGCACTGCGCATAATAATGACGAGCAATAAGGTTAAAAATATATAGCCTGTTGGTGTTTGCAAAGAAGCAGGGAGGATAGCATTCATTGCAGCAACACCAGATGCGGGTTGATCAAGCAGAACTTCATCGACCATTAATGGCATGAGTAGTGGAATTGGAACACTGATTAATGTTGCAAGAATGGCGATGACGTTGGCAAAGACAAGTTTCGACTTGTGCATTTTTACTTGTGTTAATAACCAAGAACGGCTAATAGTGTTGTTACTACGATTCATTACAATGAGAATGCTTACTATTTAATGGTTTATGTGGATTGTACGTAAATTCATTGAGGAAGTCTCTAAATACAAACGGAACAACAGTAACTATGACATTAGAACAGTATCAGCGCTTAACCAAGCAAGCCATTGCGCTATTGGAAGATGAACCCGATCTTATTGCGAACCTTTCAAACTTGAGCGCATTGCTCAATATGGAGCTAGAAAAGCTGAATTGGGTTGGCTTTTATCTAACGCAAGGTGATCAACTTGTGCTTGGCCCATTCCAAGGTAAACCTGCTTGTGTGCGTATTCCGGTTGGTCGAGGCGTATGTGGGACTGCTGTAGCAACAAACAGTGTTCAGCGTATTTACGATGTTCATGAATTTGAAGGGCACATTGCTTGTGATGCAGCGAGCAACTCTGAGATAGTGATTCCATTTTCTATAAATGGAGAAATTACTGGGGTGTTAGATATTGATAGCCCAGAAGTGGGCCGATTTAGTGAGATTGATGAGCAAGGGCTGACTTTTTTGATGGCAGAAGTAGAAAAGCTGCTTAATTCACACGCTATCAAGGCATAAATTGCTTTTTCACTGTGGTTTTTCCCATGCAGGTCACTATAATACCTGAAATATTTATCTTAATGCTCGCGGACAGTCCGCAATAACCAGGAACCCACATGGAAAACACTGAAAAGTTAAAAAACAGCAAAGAAATTATCGCATATATTGCTGAATGTTTCCCTAAGTGCTTTACTTTAGAAGGTGAAGCAAAGCCACTTAAAATTGGTATTTTTCAAGATCTTGCGGATCGTCTAACTGATGACCCGAAAGTAAGCAAAACACAACTTCGTGCAGCGTTAAGACAGTACACTTCATCATGGCGTTACCTACACGGTGTAAAACCAGGTGCGGTACGTGTGGATTTAGATGGCAACCCAGCAGGTGAGCTTGAAGAAGAACACGTAGAACATGCGAAAACAGCACTAGCTGAGAGCAAAGCGAAAGTACAAGCTCGTCGTAAAGAGCAAGCTCAGAAAGCACGCGAAGAAGGCAAAGCGAAAGCTAAGCCAGCTGCGAAAAAGCCACAAGGCCGTCGCCCACAACAAAACAAAGCGCAAAAAGCCGCTAAGCCAGTGGAAACACGCGCACTGAATGCTGATGAAATTACAGTTGGCAACTCAGTAAACGTGAACATGGGCAAAGGAAACATGGCTGCGACTATCGTAGAAATCAATAAGGAAGATGTGCGTGTTCAACTGTCTAACGGCCTACAAATGGTTGTGAAAGCGGAGCACCTACGCGCATAAAGGAGATACTCCTACGCATGAAATGCCGTTCAAAATTGTCGCTGATTGCTGCTAGCTTATGGCTAGCAGCGTATTCAGCTCATGCTCTAGAAGCAAATATTGGTCTAGAAGATTTACCGACACTAGCACCAGAAGCTCAGCATGCGACAGCAAGTAAACGTGTCACATCTCGTTTTACTCGTTCCCACTATAAGCACTTTACCTTAAACGACCAGTTCTCTGATGCGATATTTGATCGCTACGTCAGCATGCTCGATTACAATCGCAATATTTTCACTCAATCTGATATAGTTGAGATGGAGAAATCGGCTGCTGGTATCGATGATCAATTGAAGTCTGGCGAGAATCAGATAGCGTTTGACGCCTACAACCTCTCTATTAAACGCCGCTATGAACGTTTTCAGTATGCGCTATCTTTGCTTGATACAGAGATGAAGTTCGATACTGATGAAACAATCGAGTTGGATCGAAGTGAAGCCAATTGGCCTAAAGATACTGCGGAATTAGATGAGTTATGGCGTAAGCGCGTTAAATATGACGCTCTTAACCTTAAGATGACCGGCAAAGACTGGGATGAAATCAAAGAGGTATTGGGCAAGCGTTATAACAATGCGTTGAAGCGTTTAAGTCAGACGCATAATGAAGATGCTTTCCAGCTGTACATGAATGCATTTGCGCGTGAAGTTGATCCTCACACGAGTTATTTGTCACCTCGCAGTGCTGATCAATTCCAAACAGAGATGAATTTATCGCTGGAAGGGATTGGTGCCGTATTGCAAATGACCGACGATTATACGGTGATTCGCTCGCTTGTTGCTGGAGGCCCAGCGTCGAAAAGCAAACAGTTAGCGGAAGGCGATCGTATTATTGGTGTCGGACAAGACGGTGAAGATGTCGTAGATGTTATTGGTTGGCGTCTTGACGACGTGGTCCAGCTAATCAAAGGTCCGAAAGGAACAAAGGTTAACCTGCAGATCTTGCCTGACGGTAAAGATACTAAAGCTGAAGTGATTACCATTGTTCGAGACAAAATCCGCTTAGAAGATCGCGCTGTGAAATCAGAAGTGATCAAAAAAGATGGTAAAAAAATCGGTGTCCTTGAAGTGCCAAGCTTCTACGTTGGTCTTGCTAAAGATACCGACAAGTTGATCACTGAGCTGAAAGAAAAGGGCGTTGATGGCATTATTGTTGATCTAAGAAACAATGGTGGCGGCGCTTTGACAGAAGCTACTGCTCTATCCGGCTTATTTATTACTAGTGGGCCAGTTGTTCAAGTTCGCGACAGTTATGGTCGAGTGAATGTAAACAGCGACACAGATGGTAAGATCAGCTATGAAGGTCCGTTGACCGTTCTTGTTAACCGTTACAGTGCTTCAGCATCTGAGATTTTTGCTGCAGCGCTACAAGATTACGGTCGTGCCATCGTATTGGGTGAAAACTCATTCGGTAAAGGTACTGTTCAGCAGCATCGTTCATTGAATCACATTTATGATTTGTTCGATAAAGAACTCGGCTATGTGCAATACACCATCCAAAAGTTCTACCGCATTGATGGTGGTAGTACTCAAAATAAAGGTGTTGCGCCAGATATCGCATTTCCTACCGCGATTGACCCAAGTGAAACGGGTGAAAGCGTAGAAGATAATGCGTTGCCTTGGGATAGTATCGATAAAGCGAAATATGACGTGTTACAGCGTAACGAAGCGTTGATCGGTAAGCTTCAAGCTAAGCATCAAGTTCGTATAGCAAAAGACTTAGAGTTTGGTTTCATTGCTGAAGATATTGAAAAATACAAAGCAGAGAAGGACGACAACACGCTTTCGCTTAACGAGAAAACACGTCAGGCTGAAGCTGATCAAGCAGATGAGAAACGCTTGGCTCGAATTAACCAACGACAGAAAGCTAACGGGGAAACAGAGTTCAAAACCTTGGACGATGTGCCAAAAGATTATGAAGCACCAGACGCCTATTTGGATGAATCTGTTGCCATCATGGTTGATATGATTAAGTCGTAAAATCAATGTGTTAGAAAAGCGAGCCCAAGTGGCTCGCTTTTTTTATTCCAATAATTAATGTGATTTAGATCTAAAATTTTCGCTAAATAGTATTGACGTGCCTAAGCTTAAAGAAAAAGAGTGAGGATACGTTATGAGATGGATCGGAATAGTTTGCCTTTTTTTTAGTGTTTCGGTGTTTGCCAATTCGGCAAAAGACAACGCTGATTTAACCCAATTTGATCAACCATTTTTACTGGGCGATTGGTACTTAGTTAATCCTACTCCTGAAGATTCTAAAGAAAACTTTTTGGCTATAAAGTTAACCCTAAACTCAAACTATAGTTTCGTTATCGATATTCAGAAGAAAGACTATTCTGTCGATCACTGGGAAGGTTTATATAATGCGAATGATGATACTATTATTCTTGGTTTAAATACCTCCCAACCACAAGTCTATAACTACTCGGCAAATCACAATCTGCTCAACCTAAATGGGGTCACTTTCACTAAGGCGCTTTCCAATTCATTGGCGGGTATGTGGTCTAGCGCGCATCTAGCTGGGGATGATCTGTTAGCGAGTGACATACACCGTATGGATTTAGTCCTTCAACCTGATTTTGTCTTTACTTTCCGTGTCGCCAATGAAAGTGGAGAAGAGGCAATTCATCAAGGTGTTTACTATACAGAAGGTGATCATCTCGTACTGCTTTATGAAGATGGTGAACATGACACCCGATACACGCTCAACAGTGATGTATTAACGCTTGAAGGGGAAGAAGGTGGAATGTACGCAGTGTTGAATAGAATAAGGTAGCACGATACATATGACAGACAGTTAATATGATCAATGACCGTTTTATAGCCAATTTGTTTGATTAGCTTATAAACAATAGAGAAAATGCGAGGTATTTAATGATAATACCTCGTTTTTTTATACGTAGAGTTGTAAGCTAATCTCCAATTTGCGGATGAGACTCTTTTATCATTCGCGGTGCTCATAGAATGTGAGTAACCTCCTCGTATCAATTAGTCAGAAGGATTTCGACATGGCTCCGACTCCACAAGCCAAGTATCGTAAAGATTATTTATCGCCGTCACATACCATTACCGATTTGGATTTGACGTTCGATCTCCATGATAGCAACACCATTGTGACTGCCGTATCTCAAGTTGAGCAGCTCGGTGATGAAACGACACTACGCCTCGATGGCGACAGCTTAAAACTAATCAGTGTTTCCGTGAATGGTGAAGCTTGGTCACAATACCAAGAGCTTGAAGGTGCGTTAGAGTTAGCGGGTCTACCTGCTAAGTTTGAACTTATTATTGTTACCGAAGTTAACCCAGAAGCAAATACAGCCCTTGAAGGCTTGTATAAATCAGGTGGTGCATTCTGTACTCAGTGTGAAGCGGAAGGTTTCCGTCGTATCACATATTATATGGACCGCCCAGATGTATTGGCTAAATTCACGACTAAAGTGATCGCTGATAAAGCAGAAAACCCATTCCTACTCAGCAATGGTAACCGTATCGCAGAAGGCGAGCTTGAAGGTGGACGTCATTGGGTTCAGTGGCAAGATCCGCATCCAAAGCCTGCATATCTTTTCGCTTTAGTTGCTGGCGACTTTGATGTGCTTCGCGATAATTATGTGACTCAATCTGGCCGTAATGTCGCACTAGAAATCTTCGTTGATAAAGGCAACCTTGACCGAGCGCCTCACGCGATGACTTCATTGATCAACTCGATGAAGTGGGATGAAGAGCGTTTTGGTTTAGAGTATGACCTAGATATCTACATGATCGTTGCCGTTGATTTCTTCAACATGGGCGCAATGGAAAACAAAGGCTTAAACATCTTTAACTCTAAGTTTGTTTTGGCAAATGAGAAAACGGCTACGGATACGGATTATTTAGGTATTGAAGCGGTCATCGGCCACGAATACTTCCATAACTGGACAGGTAACCGCGTGACTTGTCGCGACTGGTTCCAACTTAGCTTGAAAGAAGGTTTAACCGTTTTCCGTGATCAAGAGTTCTCTTCTGATCTTGGCTCTCGCGCTGTGAATCGTATCAATAACGTACGTATTATTCGAGGCCCACAGTTTGCGGAAGACGCTAGCCCAATGTCTCACCCGATTCGCCCTGAAAAAGTGATCGAAATGAACAACTTCTACACGTTAACTGTGTACGAAAAGGGCAGCGAAGTGATTCGCATGATGCATACCTTACTTGGAGAAGAAGGTTTCCAAGCGGGTATGAAGTTGTACTTTGAACGTCATGATGGTACAGCTGCAACATGTGAAGATTTCGTAGCGGCGATGGAAGATGCATCGGGTGTGGATCTTAAACAGTTCCGCCTTTGGTACAGCCAGTCAGGTACCCCGAAAGTTTCAGTGCAAAGCGAATACAACGCACAAGAACAAACTTACGCGCTAACGATTGAACAAACAACAGAGCCAACGCACGAACAACAAGAAAAACAAGCGCTACATATTCCGTTTGATGTTGAGTTGTACGCGGCGAATGGTGATGTTGTTGAGTTACGCTGTAACGGTGAGTGCGTAAATAACGTTCTTAATGTGACTGAAGCGAAACAAACATTTGTATTCGAAAATGTATCTGAACAACCAGTCCCATCATTATTGAGAGAGTTCTCTGCGCCAGTCGTTCTTGAATACGATTACAGTGATGATGAACTGATTTTCTTAATGGTGCATGCTCGCAATGAGTTTGCTCGCTGGGATGCTGGCCAAATGCTTCTTGCTAAGTACATTCGTAGTAATGTGACGGCAGTACAAAATGGTGAAGAGATCCAGCTTTCCGAAGCCTTGATTGATGCGTTCCGCGGTGTATTGCTGTCTGATCAACTAGAGCCTGCTTTCATTGCTGAGATGATGGCACTACCAAGTCACAACGAAGTGAGCGGTTGGTACAAGAAAGTTGATGTTGATGCGGTTGCAAAAGTACTTAAAGCGATCAAAGTGAAACTGGCTGTTGAACTACAAGACGAGTTTTCGGCGCTATACCATAGCTTAAGCCAAGCGGAGTATTCTGTTGATCATCCGGCTATTGGTAAACGTTCTCTTCGCAATACGTCGCTGGCGTTCTTAGCTTATACCGAGCAAGGTAACGACTTGGCGCAAAAGCAGTATTTCGATGCTAACAACATGACTGATACCGTTGCTGCAATGTCAGCGGCGAACGCAGCGCAACTACCATGTCGCGAAACTTTAATGAAAGATTACAGCGATAAGTGGAAACACGATGGCCTAGTCATGGATAAATGGTTTGCACTGCAAGGTACCAATCCAGCAGAGAACGTGCTTGATGTGATTAAGCAGACAATGAATCATGAAGCATTTAGCCTTAAAAACCCGAACCGAACGCGCAGCCTAGTTGGTTCTTTCTTAAACATGAACCCAGTTCGTTTTCATGCGAAAAGTGGTGAAGGTTATAAGTTTGCTGGCGAAATTTTACGAGAACTCAACAGTAGTAACCCTCAAGTAGCTTCTCGTTTGATTGACCCACTGCTTAAATTCCGTAAGTATGATGAACATCGTCAGGCTTTGATTAAAGCGGAACTTGAAACACTGAAATCGATGGATGATCTTGCGAAAGACCTATTCGAGAAAGTGACGAAAGCGTTAGAAGCTTAATCGATACGCAGAACAGTAGCACTTTTGAGTGCTACTGTTTATATATACAGTGGTTTTATTTGGTTAGAAAAAACGTTACTTTTTTGAACAATGCACTATTATTTTTTCTCGCTTAACATTTCATATCAAACATTTCTTTCTCACTACAATGGAGCGGCAAGTAACATTTTAGTGGTGACAGACAATGGCTTACGCCTACAATTGCCAGCAACTCGGTTCAGACCTTTTCTTACTCAAATGGGGGTAAAAGGGCGTTTTCGTTTAACAACTGACCAAAATAATAAGTTTCTAAAGTTAGAAGTTCTGTGAGCATCTGATTTTGTAGAAGTTTAAACAGTGCCTCAATCACATTCTCAAACATTTCACCTCCTACCACTCCCAAAAGAATTAACTATTTATCAATAAAGCTTTTACAATAAAGCGGCATTACCCGTGTTAAGCACTATGCTTACAACATCCCTACAAAAACAAACAATTCTAATAGTGGAGTGTGATTATGACCGCGCGTGAAACACTGATGCCGGTTCTGCTTGAAAAGGTCTACAAACTGATTCAAGACAAACTCGAGCTTGCTCATCAACCCCTAGTCACTCAACTTGCACAGCATTTATTTAGCAATATTTCGCAAGACGACCTCGTAGAACGTAACGAATCTGATCTTTATGGCGCTGTGGTTAGCCTTTGGCACCACATTAGCGAAAAGAAAGCGGATGAGGTTTCTGTTCGAGTCTTTAACCCAACGGTTAGCCGCCAAGGCTGGCAATCAACTCACACTATTGTAGAAATCGTTGTCCAGGACAGCCCATTTTTGGTGGACTCGATTAAAATGGCGTTGAGCCGTTTGGACTTAGCATCTCACTTGATGCTGCATGGTCCAACGCAAGTGAACCGCAATAAAAAAGGTGAAATAACCGGAATCAATGAAGGTGAAGGGGCTCTACAGTCACTTTTCCATATTGAAGTCGATCGCTTGAGTGATAAAGATGCAATGGCGTCATTAAAAGCCGAACTTCTCAGTATTCTTAAAGATGCAGGTCTTGTTGTGCAAGATTGGCTTCTAATGGTCGAGAAACTGGAACAGGTCACCAATCAAGTGGCTGCTCAGCAAGATAGCGTAAAAGTTGAGAGAGATCGTTACGATGAAACGATCAACTTTTTACGCTGGTTAGGCAAACACAACTTTACCTTTATGGGCTACAAAGAGTACGACTTGGTCTCTGTTGATGGCGACACAGAGTTGCGTCCAACACCAGACAAAGGCTTAGGCTTGTTTGCCAATCGCGAACGTGTACGTAGCGTTAAGCTATCTGACTTCCCGGATTCAGCCCGTCTTGAAGCGAAGAAACCTTTCCTTCTTATTCTGACTAAAGGTAATACACCTTCACGTATTCACCGCCCAGCTTATACCGATTACATCGGCATTAAGAAATTTGATAAAAATGGTAAAGTGATCGGCGAGCATCGTTTTACTGGTCTCTATACTTCGGCGGTGTATAACCAAAGTGTTGAAGGCATTCCTCTGATTCGTGAAAAAGTGGAGCGTATTCTGGAAGCGAGTAGCTACCGCGAAGGCTCATACTCTTACAAAGCGCTGCACAACATTCTTGAAAACTATCCTCGTGATGAACTGCTTCAAGCGAAAGAGGAAGAGTTACTTGAAGTCGGCATGGGTGTGGTGCAAATGCAAGACCGCGACATGCTTCGATTGTTTGTTCGCAAAGACCCGTTTGGTCGTTTCTTTAGTTGTATGGTTTACGTCACCAAAGACCGTTACAACACCGAGCTACGTCGAACTACCCAACGTATTTTAAAACAGTATTTTGGCTGTGATAAAGAAGTGGAGTTCACGACATTCTTCTCTGAGAGCCCGTTGGCGAGAACACACTACATTGTTCGCGTAGACAATAACAATTCAGACATTAACGTTAAAACGATTGAGCAAAACTTAATGGAAGCATCTTCAACTTGGGATGATCGTTTATCTGATGCGATCGTGGCGAACTTTGGTGAGAGTAAAGGACTTCCTTTATCGAAAGAATACAACCGCGCTTTCCCACGTTCATACAAAGAAGATGTGATGCCTGGCTCTGCTGTTGCGGACATTGAGCGCCTTGAAGCGTTAAGTGATGACAACAAACTGGGTATGTTGTTCTATCGCCCTCAAGAGTTAGGTTCGGATTCGAAAGCCGTTCGTTTGAAACTCTATCACCAAGACGAGCCAATCCACCTATCTGATGTGATGCCTATGTTGGAAAACCTAGGGTTACGAGTGATAGGAGAATCTCCTTACGAAGTGCGTAAAGCGAATGGACAAGTTTATTGGATCCTTGATTTCTCTATGCTCCATAAGAGTGAGAAAACAGTGGATCTTCGTGAAGCTCGAGATCGTTTCCAACAAGCATTCGCTGCGATTTGGGCAGGGGATCTTGAGAGCGATGGCTTTAACCGCTTGGTTCTCGGAGCTTCGTTATCTGGTCGTGAAATTTCGATTCTTCGTGCGTACGCGCGTTACATGCGTCAAGTTGGCTTCCCATTTAGTCAACAGTACATTGAAGACACACTAAGTCATTATCCAGAATTAGCAAAAGCACTGGTTGGTTTATTTACCAAACGTTTTGATCCTAAATTCAAAGGCAGCCAGAAAGGCCAAGCCGATCTTGTTAAGAAGATCACTGAACAGCTTGACCATGTAGAAAGCTTGGATGACGATCGTATCATTCGTCGTTACGTAGAAATGATCTCTGCAACGCTTCGTACCAACTACTACCAAGTTGATGAAAACAAGCAATCTAAGCCTTGGTTATCACTTAAGATGAAGCCGAGTGAGATCCCTGAGATCCCACAACCAGTACCTGCGTTTGAAATCTTTGTTTATGCACCAGACATTGAAGGTGTGCATCTACGTGGTGGCAAAGTTGCTCGTGGTGGTCTTCGTTGGTCAGATCGTCAAGAAGATTTCCGTACTGAAATCCTTGGCCTAGTGAAAGCACAGCAAGTTAAGAATACGGTTATCGTACCTGTTGGCGCAAAAGGCGGTTTCGTTTGTAAACGTCAGCACAACTTCAGTGGACGAGATGATATCTTTGCCGAAGGTCAACGCTGTTATAAACGTTTCATCCGAGCATTGTTGGACGTCTCCGACAATATTATTGAAGGTGAAGTGATTCCACCGAAGAGTGTGGTTCGCCACGATGAAGATGATCCGTACTTGGTTGTTGCAGCCGATAAAGGTACCGCGACTTTCTCAGATCTTGCTAACTCAGTATCTGATGAATACAACTTCTGGCTAGGTGATGCATTTGCCTCTGGTGGTTCTAACGGTTACGACCATAAAGCGATGGGCATTACCGCGAAAGGTGGTTGGGAATCGGTTAAACGTCACTTCCGCGAAATGGGTATTAACTGTCAAACGACAGATTTTACTGCGATTGGTGTGGGTGATATGGCGGGCGACGTATTTGGTAACGGTATGTTGCTTTCGAAGCACATTCGTTTACAAGCTGCGTTTAACCACATGCATATCTTCATTGACCCAAATCCAGATTCAGCTAGTGGTTGGGAAGAACGTAATCGCTTATTTAATCTGCCACGCTCAAGTTGGGAAGATTATAACGCGGACCTGATTTCTCAAGGTGGTGGTATTTTCTCTCGTAGAGCGAAATCTATCAGTTTAACGCCAGAAATTCAGAAAATGCTGGGTACGAAAAAAGCGTCACTTGCGCCAAATGATCTGATCAAAATGATCCTGAAAATGGAAGTTGATCTGCTTTGGAATGGTGGTATCGGTACTTACGTAAAAGCGGCTTCGGAAACTCATACTGATGTAGGCGACCGTGCGAACGATGTATTGCGTATTGATGGCAGAGACTTAAAAGCCAAGGTTGTTGGTGAGGGCGGTAACTTGGGTATGACTCAACTGGGTCGTATCGAATATGCGCTTACGGGCGGCCGCGTAAATACAGACTTTGTCGATAACGTTGGTGGTGTTGATTGTTCAGATAACGAAGTCAACATTAAGATCTTCTTGAATGGTCTAGTCGCTAATGGTGATCTAACAGTTAAGCAACGTAACCAGATCCTTGAATCGATGGAAGATGAAGTTGGTGAGATCGTACTAGATGATGCTTACTGTCAGTCTGAATCGATTTCTGTTACTGAGCAGCAAGGTACTTCGCTAGTCAAAGAGCAAATTCGTTTTATTCACACACTAGAGAAAGCAGGGCATCTGGATCGCGCATTAGAATACATCCCTGACGATGAAACCTTGCTAGAGCGTGAAAAGCAAGGCATGGCGCTTACTCGTCCTGAGTTATCTGTGCTGGTGGCTTACGGGAAAATGGTATTGAAAGAAGAGCTTGTGCATGAAGACATTGCAAATGATGACTTCCACGCTCAGCAACTGACACAATACTTCCCAACTGCGTTACGACGTAACTATTCTGCACAGATGGATAATCATCCTCTACGCGCAGAAATCATCGCAACTGCACTTGCTAATCAGATGGTTAACGAGATGGGATGCAACTATGTTACTCGTCTTCAAGAAGAAACAGGTGCTCATGTTGTCGATATCGCTAACGCGTACGTTGCTTCACGTGAAATCTTTGGCTTAGGCAAAGTGTTTGAAGAGTTACGCTCTTTAGATAACGATGCGACCACAGAAGCTCAGTACGACATGATGTTTTATGTTCGTCGCACGCTTCGTCGATTGTCACGTTGGTTGTTGCGTAACCGCAATGGTCGCCAATGTGTGAAAGCCCTGATCGATCTCTACCAAGCAGATGTCGAAACAATTAAAGCTAACCTAGATGATATGCTGGTGCCAGCGGAAGTTGAAGAACACAACGAGATGGCGAAAGCGTGGATTGAAAAGGGCATTACGCCTGAATTGGCGAGTTATGTCTCGCGTTTGTCTAGCTTATACTCGGTACTGGATATATCCACAGTATCTCGTGAGAAAGGCAAATCGATTGAGCAAAGTGCGAAATTGTACTTTAACTTGGGCGATCGTTTGTCACTGCACTGGTTCTTGAAACAGATCAATACCCAGGCCGTTGATAACCATTGGCAAGCTCTAGCGCGTGCGGCATTCCGTGAAGATTTGGATTGGCAACAACGTCAGCTTACTGGCCAAGTTCTGAGCTGCGGTTGTGCACCTGAAGATCTCGATGTGATGAAAGCGTTAGATGAATGGATCGCAAGCAATGAAGTATCACTGCATCGTTGGGAAAATATTCTCAATGAATTTAAAGTGGGTTCAGTTCATGAATTTGCTAAATTCTCGGTTGCATTGCGTGAACTTATGCTGCTAAACCTCAATTGTTCAGCAAATGAGTAAACGTTTGCCATAATTAATTGAATTATTCGGTAAAACCCTTAATAATACAGCCCCGTTTATACGGGGCTTTTTTCTTTCGGAGGCACAATGCTTTACCGTCTAGCCAGATCTGGCTTTTTCCAACTTGATGCCGAAAAGGCACATGATTTAGCAATTCAGAATTTCAAGCGTTTCACCGGTACACCGGTTGATCTTCTTTATCGTCAGCAACTTCCTCACCGTCCAGTAGAGTGCATGGGTCTTACTTTTCGTAACCCTGTTGGTCTTGCTGCTGGTTTAGATAAAAACGGCGAGTGTATCGAAGCTTTCGATGCAATGGGGTTCGGCTTTGTTGAAGTAGGTACAGTCACGCCACGTCCTCAATCAGGTAATGATAAACCTCGTCTTTTCCGTTTGGTTGAGGCAGAAGGCATCATTAACCGTATGGGTTTTAACAACCTAGGTGTCGACAACCTGGTTGAAAATGTTAAGAAAGCGAAATATAACTGCGTTCTAGGCATTAATATCGGTAAGAATAAAGATACGCCGATTGAAAAGGGTGCGGAAGATTACCTTATCTGTATGGAAAAGGTTTATGAGTACGCTGGTTATATTGCGGTTAACATTTCTTCTCCAAACACTCCTGGACTTCGCTCTCTACAATATGGCGAAGCGTTAGATGAGCTACTCTCTGAGCTAAAAGAAAAACAATCAGAGCTAGCGGAAAAACACGGCAAGTATGTTCCTTTAGCTTTGAAGATCGCACCGGATCTTAGCAACGATGAGATCAAACAGATCTGTGAATCTTTGCTTAAGAATAATATCGACGCAGTGATCGCGACAAACACAACATTGGATCGCACTGTTGTAGAAGGTATGAAACATGCGAATGAAGCAGGGGGCTTAAGCGGTCGTCCTGTTCAATCTCGTAGTACAGAAGTGGTTCGTTGTCTGCATGAAGAGCTTGGCGATAAGATCCCAGTGATCGGTGTTGGTGGTGTAGACTCTTATGTGGCAGCAAAAGAAAAGATGATGGCAGGTGCTGAACTTGTCCAGGTCTACTCTGGCTTCATCTACCACGGTCCAAAGTTAGTACGTGATATTGTTAAAAACCTATAGTAGGAACGTAACTTATTGATCACCGTGACAATGTCACACGAGAGTTACTGAGCTAAAATAGAGATTTATGAAGAGGAAATGAGATTTCATTTCCTCTTTTTTTTATTCAATCAGCTTATAGAATTCCAATATTGCTAGGAAAGGTAATTAAGCGTTTTACCTACACCATACAAATTTAGAGATTGGAATGATGCTTAAACCCAGTGACAAATGGACTTGGTATTACGATGACACAGAAGGGCACCTTATGCTCGATCTGGGTGATGGTATGCTTTTTAAGACCAATCTTCCTCGCAAACTTATTGTTGAATGTGCTATTGGTATTAATGAATTCTCTGTTGATGATGCTTCGGCTTATCAAACTTATAAAGAACAAATTGCACATCTTACTCTCTCTGAACCTCGTCAAGCAGAACTGGCTCTTTATTGCGTTGCAGCTAAACGTTTTCACAAACCTGTTCAGCCGAAGAGTTGGTTTTTTGACTCACTCTCAAATGGTGAATTGGGTTTAGAAGAGGGCGACTTTGTTCAGCTCTCCGCCGCCAACAATAATGGCATCTTTATCGTTCTAGAGGTCGGGGAGTGCGCCAGTTTGTGCGTTTCAGTCTCATTAGAGGCGTTTGAGCTAAATGGGAGTAAATCTTTAGCGTTTGGCCAAGCGATTAAAGTGATGCATGACAGAATGCTATCAGCGAATCACCAGTTTAAAGTCCAACCGATTGCTTTGGTTGGTTAATTTTTCGTTCCTTTTAACATTTCCCATCGGCCTAATAGGCCGATTTTTTTTGCCTATCTTTTCTCTATCGTTCAAAGAGCACTCAATAATCGGATGATTCCTACTCTCGCAAACGTGAGAATCGTTCTGTTTCTAACCTAAACTTTCACGGCTTTTTCTTCATTTGTTACCGGATTGATAGGGCTGCATTGCCATTTATTCCTCCTTTATCGTATTTTTGTAACTTTATTACGCATTATTTAATTTGTGGTATAGACCAGTTTTGGTGTAAATAAGTATTCACTACTTCTCTAAGCCAAGAAAGTCGTAACACTAAAGATTAAGCGTAAGGCCATGATGAAAGTGGGCAACAATAAGAGGGTTGACTGATTTGTGGTCAGATAACGCGTTTAAAGTGTGATTAAAGCCATTTGCATTAACGGTATTACAGCGTAGTCAGGTATAATGGGGAGTCATTTCTTAAAGAATAAAAGTTCACTATGCATCAATATCTTGCGGTTACTTCCAATGGTTTGGAAAACCTGTTAGTTGAAGAGTTAACAAAGCTAGGGATTACAAACGCTAAGCCTGTTCAAGCAGGTGTCCGTTTTAAAGCATCAAATGAGCAGATTTATCGCTGCTGTTTATGGAGCCGCTTAGCGTCTCGATTCGTTCGCGTTTTATCTGAATTTACGTGTAACGATGATATGGACTTGTACTTAGCGACTTCTTCCGTGAATTGGGTTAACCATTTCCACAGCTCGAAGAAGTTTGTTGTCGACTTTAACGGTACTAACCGAGAGATTCGTAATAGCCAATACGGCGCGATGAAAGTTAAAGATGCGGTTGTAGACTGTTTCGAGAAAAAGAACCTCCCACGTCCATCGATCAGTAAAGATCTTGCTGATCTTCGCATTCACGTTCGTTTGCATAAAGACAAGGCCATTCTTGGCGTTGATATGGTCGGCGGTGGCTTACACCAGCGTGGATATCGTCCAGAATCAGGCCGAGCACCGCTGCGTGAAACTCTTGCCGCTGCGATTATCCTGCGTAGTGGTTGGGATGAATCTAAACCAATGCTCGATCCGATGTGTGGCTCAGGTACATTGCTGATTGAAGCGGCAATGATGGCGGCGAATATGGCGCCAGGCGTGAACCGCAAGAAGTGGGGCTTTGAGTCATTAGAGGATTTTGAGCCTGAATTATGGGCTGAAATCAAGTCTGAAGCTTCAGTGCAAGCTCGTCGAGGTGTCAAAAAAGTTGACGCTAAATTCTTTGGTTTTGATAACGATGCACGAGTTATTAAAACGGCGCGAGACAACGCTCGTCGTGCAGGTGTTGATTCGCTCATAGAGTTTGCAGAGGGTGACGCAGCAAAAGTTAAGCGTCCGGCAGGCTTTGAGAATGGTGTTGTTGTTTCAAACCCACCATACGGTGAGCGTCTAGGTACTCATCCAGGTCTTATTGCACTTTACACCGCATTTGGCGCACAGCTAAAAGCAGAGTTTGGTGGTTGCCAGGCGTCTATTTTCTCAAGTTCAGACGAATTGCTTAGCTGTCTTCGCATGCGTGCTGATAAGCAGTTTAAACTGAATAATGGTGCGCTACCTTGTGCACAAAAGAATTATTCAATTTCAGATCGTCCGGTTGAGTCTAAAGGTGACAATGTCACTGAATCTGTGATTGCTCCAGACTTTTCTAACCGTCTTAAAAAGAATATCGGTAAAATTGGTAAGTGGGCACGCAAAGAGCAACTTGATTGTTACCGAATTTACGATGCTGATCTACCAGAGTACAACGTTGCTATCGATATCTACCTTGATAACCTAGTGATTCAAGAATACGCAGCGCCTAAAGATATCCCAGAAGAGAAGGCGAAACGTCGCCTAACCGATATTATTCGAGCTTCTATCCAAGTTACTGGTATTGATGCAAACAAAGTGGTTCTTAAGGTTCGTGAGAAACAAAAAGGCCGCTCTCAATATCAAAAGCTGTCTCAAGAATCTGAAACCATGCACGTTAATGAATACGGCGTTAAGCTGATCGTTAATCTACATGACTACTTAGATACAGGTTTGTTCCTAGATCATAAAATCACTCGTCGTAAATTGGGTGAAATGGCGCAAGGTAAAGATTTCCTTAACTTGTTCGCTTACACGGGCTCTGCAACGGTTCATGCTGCATGTGCTGGTGCAAAGTCGACAACGACGGTCGATATGTCTAAGACGTATTTAGATTGGGCGAAAGAAAACATGCAACTGAATGGTCAAGTGGGTCGTCAGCACCGATTTGAACAGGCAGATTGTCTTCAATGGTTAGAAACAACGACAGCTCAATTTGATCTTATCTTTATTGATCCACCGACGTTTTCGAATTCAAAACGTATGGAGCAATCATTTGATATCCAGCGTGACCACATTCAATTGATGAAGAACCTTAAGCGTCTACTTAGAGCGGGTGGTACGATTGTGTTCTCAAATAACAAGCGTCATTTTAAGATGGATATGGATGCGTTGAGCGAACTTGAGCTAGAAGCGCGCAATATTTCTCATC
>Ga0209272_10000787_pt1 | contig 22740 bp, 23 predicted proteins | sample tdDd002_FD_187125 | JGI IMG/M metagenome (GOLD analysis project Ga0209272, IMG submission 187125) | Marine sediment microbial communities from the Atlantic coast under amendment with organic carbon and nitrate - tdDd00.2 (SPAdes)... | ecosystem: Environmental > Aquatic > Marine > Coastal >... | reverse complement strand
TAGATGGTTTTGATACGATTAAAATTTGTACTGGATACAAACTTGATGGTAAAGAAATCGACTATGTTCCTTACGAAATGACAGAGGACATTGAGCCAGTTTACACAGAATTTAAAGGGTGGAAAACCGATATGACTACTATGTCAAACGAGAATGAGTTTCCAGCTGATTTCAATGCTTACGTTGATTTTATCGAGAAAGAAACTGGTGTTTCAATCACTGTTGTTTCTGTTGGACCTAACCGTTCACAAACTATCGAAAGAAAATAAAACGTCTTAAATGTTTTGGTTCTGATAACGAACCTCTAATATTAAAGATTATTAGAATACATAAAATCCCTTACGACTTTATCAGAAAGTTGTAAGGGATTTTTATTTTATGTTATTATTCTTAAAATTTAATAATAATTTGACTTGCGCTTATTGAGCTTATATTTTTATTGATTAAGTTTGAATGTCAAACTTTTAACTCAAAGAGAAATCTTAGATAAAAATCAATTGATGGCACCAAACAACACGACCAATCAAAAAAAACTACTTAAAGCCATACGTCCGCAACGTGTCATTTGGCCTATACTTATTGGTTTTGTAGTGATTATTTATCTTCTTTTCAAAGATTTCAAGCCTGGAACTTTTGATTTATTTGAATTTACATGGTTTAGTTTAATCGGAATTGTGGTGGCGCTCTTAATGATGGCACTTCGCGATTTTGGCTATATGGCCAGGTTAAGAATCTTAACCGAGAAAGAATTCTCATGGCGTAAAACATTCCGAATTATCATGCTATGGGAGTTTACATCGGCTATTACACCATCGGCAATTGGAGGGACTTCATTTGCAATTTTATATTTAAATAAAGAAGGTTTAAGCTTAGGTAAAAGTTCCGCTGTCGTAATGGCAACTTCATTTCTCGATGAGCTCTATTTTATCATCATGTTACCTCTTATCATGATGGTTTTAGATTGGCAAGAACTTTTTTTATTAGATACTGAATACACATCTGCCTTTTCATCTTCGCTTCTACTTCTGATTTTAGGCGCTTATTTATTAAAATTGGCTTATTTAATTGTGTTGAGTTATGGTTTATTCAGAAACCCCAGAGGTTTGAAATGGCTACTGCTTTGGATATTTAAATTACCTATTTTAAGAAAATGGAAACAAGGGGCAAATCAAACAGGTACCGACATTATTGAAAGTTCGAAAGATTTAAAAAACAAAAGCTTTAAGTTTTGGCTTAAAGCCTTTTTGGCAAGTTTCTATTCGTGGACGGCACGTTACTGGGTTGTCAATTCAATTCTTATTGCATTTTGGCTTTCAGAATACACAGGTATGGATCACATCATGATATTTGCCCGTCAGTTAGTCATGTGGATCATGATGCTCATTAGTCCGACCCCAGGTGGAAGTGGCTTTTCAGAATGGGTATTTACACAATATTTGGGTGATTTTATTCCAGAAGCTGGACTCACTATAGCCTTAGCTTTAATTTGGCGCTTGATTTCTTACTACCCTTATTTATTTATCGGTATGTATATGCTCCCTAAATGGATCAAGAAAAATTTTAAATAAAAACGCCACCTCATTACAGAATGAGATGGCGCTATTCCATATCGCTTAAAGCGATATCTAAAATTGTTATTTCATTTTATTCCACACTAAAGCTGCAGAACCTAAAACAGCAGCATTATCCTTTAATCCAGAAGGAAGTACTCTAATTTTATTCTTATAAATGGCTAGGAGATTCTTCTCTAAGGTCTCTCTTACAGGATCAAATAAGATGTCTCCTGCCTTTGTTAATCCTCCAAAAAGGAAAATTGCCTCAGGGCTGGTTACTGCAACAACATTGGCCAAAACTTCACCTAAAACAGTAGCTGTATAAGTGAACGTTTCTTTAGCTACTGCATCGCCACGATGTGCAGCTTCAGCAACCATTTTTGCAGTTAGTTTATTAAACGGAACGTCTCGCAATTCGCTATCTCCATTATGTCTGGCTAATAACTTATAGACCGATCTTTTCACTCCAGTAGCCGAAACATAGGTTTCCAAACAACCTTTACGTCCACAACCACACTCTCGTCCACTTTTACGAACGATCATATGCCCTACTTCACCAGCGAAACCGTCGTGACCATGAAGAACATCTCCATTAACGAAAATACCACTACCTAGTCCCGTGCCAAGTGTAATCACCAGAAAATTATTCATATCGCGAGCAGCACCAAACACTTTCTCGCCCATGGCTGCTGCATTCGCATCATTGGTAATAAAAACAGGAACGTCCAATCTCTTTTGAACCAATTTTGCGAGAGGAATACTCCCCTTCCAACGTAAATTTGCAGCCGATTCGATGGTGCCAGTATAATAACTTGCGTTAGGAGCACCAATTCCAATTCCTTTTATTTTGACATCAAAAGATAAATCCTCTTTTTCAGTATTTATTGCTCGAAACAATTCATCGATATAATCCTCTACATCAGCATGCTTCTGGGTAGGTAATGTCCCTTCAGCAATACATATTCCTTCTTTATCTATAAAACCAAAAACAGTATTGGTTCCTCCTATATCAATTCCTAATGCAACTTCTTTCATTTGAATAAATTATCTGTGTTTGAAACCTTTTATGGCATAGTAAAATATGTAAGCATAGCATAAAACGGTAATAATAAATGAATTCTGAAGACCAAAATTATCAGCCAGCACACCCATTATTAAAGGAACAATTGCCCCTCCTACAATGGCTAAGCACAATATACCAGACCCTTGACTTGTGTGTTTACCTAAACCATCAATTGCAAGCGTAAAGATAGTAGGAAACATGATAGAATTAAACAGACCGACTAAAACAATACTCCACAATGCGATATAGCCATCAGTCATCATACTAACAAGTACCAATAAAACTACCATAATCGCATTAAATGCCAGTAATTTATTAGAAGAAACTCTATGCATAATAGCTGATCCGATAAACCTCCCGACCATTGCACCTCCCCAAAAAATGGAAACATAGCCGGCCGCTTGAGCTTCACCAAACAAATTAAGCGAATCGCTACCCAAATAGCTTACAAGTGCACTACCAATAGAAACCTCGGCTCCTACATACATAAAAATGGCAAGTGCGCCCAGAACTAAATGAGTATGATTCCAAGCGGATCCTTCTGCTTTTTGCTCCTCAGCATCTATAATCTTTGGTAGCTTTACAAAAGCAAATACCAATGCGATTAGTCCTAATGCCACAGCCAAACCAATATAAGGCATTTGGACAGCAGAAGCCTGGCTTATCAAATCGTCACTATTATTATCTAATATTAAATATGCTCCGAACATAGGAGCCACTGTTGTACCTAAACTATTAAAACCTTGAGTCAAATTCAATCTACTCGACGCTGTTTCCGGACTACCCAATTCTGCCACAAAAGGATTTGCAGCTACTTGAAGAATAACAATTCCGGAAGCTAAAACGAAGAACGCAAATAGAAAAAAACCATAAGACAATACTGCTGCTGCAGGATAAAATAAAGCAGCTCCCAAAGCAGCTACGAATAGACCTAGAACGATTCCGTTCTTATAACCTATTCTTCCTATAATGTGCCCAGCAGGTAATGACATTAAGAAATAAGCACCAAAAAATGTCGAATTAACCAACATTGCCTGAGTGAAAGTCAGATTAAACAATCCTTTAAGGTGAGGGATTAAAATATCATTCATGCAAGTTAAAAATCCCCACATAAAAAATAGTGAGGTCAACAAACCTAATGCAGCCTTAAAATTCATAGGCTTAGTCTGAGATTGATCCCCTGTTCCATTCACTTTTGCACTTATCGATACCATATTGCATGTTTTAAATTATCATCACGACAAAGCTTTAATAATTGCAAAAGGAAACATGCTAGTATTTTACCATTTAATAACACTATATTAGCACATGATTAACAAGGCTTGTTAAATAACACGAATTAAGTACAATTTTATCCCATTCTTAAGTATGGCTCTATTTCTTGAAGAAGTTCCATTAACTTCCCATTACTCATTCCGTTCTAAGATTGATATTTTGCCTCATATTGTTGTGCCTTGGCATTACCATCCTGAATTTGAGCTAATTTATATCGAAAAGAGTCAAGGAACGCTGATTGTGGGTGATTGTATAGATAAATTCAAGGATGGTGACATGATTTTTTTGGGACCGAATATTCCTCATGTAATGAAAAATGAGGATTCATATTACCAAAAGGAACCCAACTTATCTGTAAAAGCCAGAGTTATTCATTTTAAGAAAGAAATTTTGGGTGATCATTTATTAAATCTACCTGAATTTCATAAACTTAAATTCTTCCTAAAGAATACATCCAGAGGTCTTCGTATTCAAGGGAAAACGAAACTCGTACTGATTGATCTTCTCGAGAAATTACATGAATCAAAAGGGCCAGCACGTTTAATTATTCTCTTACAAATATTAGACAGACTCTCACAATCAGATGAAGTAACACCATTAGCTTCAGAGGCATTTGTTGAAAGCTTTAAAAATTCCAGCAACCAGAAATTATATCAGATTTACGAGTATGTTAGTAAGAACTTTCAGCAGAAAATTGATTTAGAATCAGCTTCTAAAGTCGCCAATTTAAGTAAAACGGCTTTCTGTCGATTCATGAAGAATAAAACCAATAAAACATTTTCAGAATTTCTAAACGAGATGAGAATAAACTATGCTAGAAAACTTTTAATAGATGGAAAACTAAGCATGGCACAAATAGCTTACGAATGTGGTTTCAACAGTCCTTCCTATTTTAACAAGCAATTTAAAAGTCACACGGGATTAACACCACAAGAAGCCAAAAAGCTTTCATGAAGAACTCTTATTTAGTTTATAAAAAAGAAGAGGCTGCCAGCAATAGCCAACAAGCTCTTTCAAAGAAAACCAATTAATTATACCATTAAACCCGCAGCCTTTAAATAGGCATTACTTAGACCTATCAAAAACCAATCATAGCTAAACCAATACACCGGAAACGCCAGACGTTCAGGAATACTCACCTAATTATTGTTGTTTGTATCTAGCTATTAGCCCTACGAATCGCATCCTATATCAGGAGGAGCATTTTCTGTTTAGATTTATTTCTTTTGTGAAATATTGTTTCCCTCTTAATGAAATGCATAATGTCTTAGCTCTAAAAACAGTTATCCAGTTACCGAAATAACAGCTTCTTTATAATATGATTTTCTATTTCGAAAAACTGACAGACTTGACAGTATGAATATTACTAAAAAATGTAGATTTGCATAATTTTATTTATTTCTACATGAATAGTAGTATTTGATAAGGGTAATTTCAAAAATTGACCTAACTGATGAGAAAATTACTTTTATATGTTTACGCAGGCTTATATCATCTACAATAGTATGTTTATGATTAGTAAATAGAGATATAGACTCAATTAAATAGGTATACACAAATTAGTGAAAATGCAGAAAGCCCTGCAACCAAAAATTAATAATCTTTAAATTATGAAACACTTACGGTTAATTGCAGTTATAATGATAATGCTTGGCATTATTGGGTCATGCCAAAAAGAAGATGATGTTTTGTCTCCAAATACTGAAACAAATCTTTTGGCAGATGAAGCAATCAAATTGGGAAATAAGTTAGAAAATCCCTATACTGTGGAAAATATGCAAAAGGCATATGATAATCTGACTAAGGAGAACAATTTGAAATCATCTTTTCAAATCCAAACTACCGATCTGTATGTAAGATTTGCTCCATCGAGTGAAGATGAATGGCAGCTGCTTAGAGCTGACAGTTTGGAGTTATTTGATATGCCTTTAGATTATGAGATTGAGGAAGGAGGGACTTTTTATCATGATTCTGAAGTTCCAGCTGATCAAATTACATGGCAATACACCGTAGTACCAGTCAAATATGATTTTCCAGATATAAAATATGAGGTGTTGGCTGAGTTATTCCTTCAAGATGAAGATGAAGATGATGGTAACACGGAAATGACTAAAAGTGGACTGATGAAAAATGATGATTGGGCTGCTTTAGAAAATGAAGCTTTAAAAATCACAGGAAACTATGATCCAGATGACTATGAGGAAGAAGGAACTTTGAAACGAAGATGGAGACCATCAGGACAAATTAAAGTTGAAGATGATTACATGGGTGTTATTCCTCTTGCAGGAGTTCGCGTTGTTGTAAAGAGATGGTTTAAGTGGAAACATGACATAACAGATAAAAATGGTAGATTCAGCACTAGAAAGTTTCGAAGCAAACGCGTAAAATACGGTATAAAATGGGAAAGACGAGATTTCGACATTCGTAGCGGATCGTACGGACAAGCTTGGTATAATTTTGTTAAGAAGAAAAGGAAAGCATGGAACCTGACTATATACAGAAGAAGCACACCAAAATCATGGCTATATGCACATATTCACAGAGCAGCTATAACCTATTTTTACGATTATAGGAAATGGGGGTTAACACCACCTCCCAGAAGAAAAGGAGTTCAAAAGTTAAAGCACCGACTGCATATTGCGGGGAAAGATAAGTCTGGACGTGCACATTTTTTTAAATTTAACCGCTTTATATGGTCTGCACAGGTAGTCGTATATTCAAAAAATAAAAGTGGACAAAAAGAAAATAGCAGAGATGTTTTTGGAACAACAATCCATGAATTAGCACATGTTGCACATTGGGGAATGGGATATTCTACAGGACAATATGTATTGGATGCTTTAACATCAGATCCTAAACTCCCAGAAAGTTGGGCTGTTGGAGTTGAATGGCAAGTTACCAATGATGTATATGCTAAAGATAGTTATGGTGTCTATGAGAGTCATTATCAACAACAAACAATTAACAATATAAAAAATGCAAAAGGTTATACTCCTCTTGTTATCGATTTAATTGACAATGAAAATCAGAAAGAAGTCAAAAGAAATTCCGCTTATCCTGATGATAAAGTCTCTGGTTACACATTATCTCAACTTGAAAAAGCTTTACCTAGTTCTCTAGGTTCATGGTGGAGATGGAGAACTAAAATAAAAGAAAAATACAAAAACCCAACAGAAGAACATGTAGACTATTTGTTTAGAACTTATAATAATTAAATTATGAAATATATATTGATTATTGCTTTAATTTGTGGGATGCTAGGATGTGGGGATGAACCCACAAATACTTATGTGCTGATAAACAAAACAGAGTATAATATACAAATTAGTGCTTTTTCTCACAGAGGTACTGCTGAAAATCCATTTGTTCGAAAAGCAGAACTAGTTGTTTTAGAACCTTTAGGCAAAATTGAAAAAGAGAGATCTTTTGGAGAAGGAGGTAGTAGTCTGACTTATTTCTCAGAGGCTAGCATTGATTCTGTTCGAATAATTTTCGATGACAAGAAATTGTTGGTCTTAGAATGTGATCTTAGTAATACTCAAGTTTGTCATTCAATTTTTCAAGCTTTTGAAGCTACGATTACGCAAGAAAACTATGATAGTGCAGAATTAATTGAATAAAATACGAAACGCTAGATTGGAATAGGTTTAGCCCATTCCAGTCTATTTTTATTCAAGACAGTTTCCAGCAATCCGTTGCCATCAGCTGGTTTCAATAATTAATGAAAATTTTTAAGCGAGGACAAATAAGGGGACATTTAAACACCTGACGCACAATTATTCACTTACACAACACATAAGTATTTCTAATCTGAGTTCTGTTGGGACTACAACCTAAATCCTCGTAAGTTTTTCTTACGAGGATTCATTCTTTTAGCTTAAAAAAGTCTGAAAAGATCGGAATACGATTGGGATAAATACCTCTTAAGTAACTTTTATAATAGCTCCAATATTAGGGTTTATCCTCTACAGAAGCTTAGTCTCCTTGTGAAACGGGTATTTCCAAATATTAGTTCATTTCCCTTTTAATTAACGAACTAACTGCGGCCTAACACAAAAATAGAATGCCGCAATCCCTAAGAGATTACGGCATTTCAAAGAAAACCAATTAATTATACTATTAAAACCATCAGTTGGGACACCACTCCCAAAGTCAATAAAGGGACTAACCTTTGTGAAATATGGTTCCTTTTACATTAATCAACAACCAGACCAAAAACTCCAAAGTGTTAATTAACAACACACAAGATTATAATCCATTTCATATTGATTAATAAAAGTGTACGACTTCGTCACAGTCGCTGTTCAAAATCGTACACAAATTCGATTATCTATAGTTTTGATCACCAGAACTACTATGTCCATAAACCCAAAGATCTCCATGTCTGCTATACAATTTTCTTTCTGCCGAACGACTACCAGCACGTAGATCTCCAGATGATGCTCTCAAGTCAAAGCTCATATTATCGATATCATTTTCAAAATTCATTGAAACATTTCCCGAAGTTGATTTAAACTTTGAGTCTCCTAACAATTCAATTCCATCACCACTAATATCACCTGAAGTTGTTTGAAGATCGAGAACTGTTTTAGCCTTATCAACAGTCAAGTTCCCTGATGTTGATACGTTCGAGATGCGACCATTAATATCCTCAAATTCCAAATCGCCAGAAGTCGTTCTCGAGCTCAAGTCGCCTTGAATATCCAAAAATGAAAGATCTCCCGAAGTGGCACGTGTTGAAACGCTAGCTCTTATATGACTATAAGTTTGGGCACCAGAAGTAGAGGCTGCAGAAATAGCACCTTTCAAATAATTAATTTCTAAATCGCCTGATGTCGAAGTTGTTGTCAGCTGCGTTTCAATATTCTTCAAATCGATGTCACCAGAGCTTGTTTTCAGCTTCATTTTCTCTGCAGCAATTTCTTCAATATAAATATCTCCCGAAGAGTTTGTAATATCAATATCCATATCGTACGGAACTTTAAAACTCAAACGAGCTTCGAATCGCCCCATTATAGACCTTGGCGCTTCAATCCAAACCTTTAAGACCGATCCATCTTGACGGTGTTTAATCTCAATCTCTTTACTTCCTCTTAATTTTCCTTGAATGATTCCCTTAAAGTCCACACCACTATTTTCTGATCCTAATATCTTCACATCGCAAAATCGCCCCTCTACTTCAATTATTTTAATGCCATCATAATCTGCATCAGCTTTAGCATATGTCGTTTGAGAATGACCATAAAATGGCATTAGCATAATCCCTGCAAGAATTATAAAATGTTTCATGTTGATTTTTCTGATTTTCATATTGATTATTTTTAGTTACCAGTCAATTAGTCGTTAAACTTTCAGTCTCATACGACTTACTTTTCATATGACGAGAAAACTAAACATATAGTTACAGCTTTGTCAGAAATATTTAAGGCCAATTAAAATCGAAAGCTAAAAAGTGTGGATTAATAAATTCTCTAGGGCATATAATCAATAAAAGCAAGCCTCTATTTAGACATTTTCTAAATTATATTATCTTTGTAGCTAATATATAAATAGTAAGGTAAATACCTCATATAAATAAAACGTATGACTACAGATATAAAAACGAAACAAAATTTAACTGAAAGTACTGTTGTATCAAACAGAGAGATTGCTCCAGGTGTCTTTGTTCTAAAAATTAAACGAAATATAGATTTCACGCCAGGCCAATATATCGGAATTACAACAGATATTGATGTGGAACCCAGACTTTACACAATTGCCAGTGGTGTAAACGATAATACCATTCAAGTTCTTTACAATGTAAAAGATGATGGCTGGCTAACCCCCCGATTAAGCGAACACAAAGATGGGTCGACCATATACATGACTCCTCCAGAAGGTGATTTTATTGATAATGAAGACTCTGCCTGGTGGATCGCCTCGGGTACAGGAGTAGCCCCTTTTGCATCAATGTTTCGTTCTGGTTTAAAAACAAATAAAAAGTTAATTCACGGCGGTCGATTTACCCACTCTTTCTTTTTCGAGAAAGAATTTCGTCCTATTCTAAAAGGGAATTACATTCGTTGTTGTTCGCAAGAAGAAGGAGACGGTTTGTATAATGGAAGATTAACCCGATATTTGCAAGATATTGAGAATTTCCCTGAAGATTGCAGATATTTCCTTTGCGGTAGTCCAGAAATGGTTGTCGAAGTGAGAGATCTTCTAATAGATAAAGGCGTGGCATTCAATAAAATTGTTGCGGAGATTTATTTTTAATCGGAACATGAGGGAGTCTCAGTCACAAACAAAATTTACTATTACCAGATGGCAAAAGAAATACTATTAGGAAAAACATTGGAAGAATTAACTCAGGTTGTATTAGATCTAAAACTTCCTAAATTCACAGCAAAACAAATTGCTGACTGGCTTTATAAAAAAGATATCACCAGCATTGATGAAATGCTGAACTTATCCTTGAAAGCCAGAACGCTCCTAAAAGACAATTTCGATATAGGATTAACAGCTACCATTAAGGAGCAGTGTTCGGTTGATGGCACTAAGAAATATTTGTATCCTACCAATTTGCCGAATCAGTTTATTGAAACGGCTTATATTCCAGATGATGATAGAGCAACACTTTGTGTTTCGTCACAGGTTGGTTGTAAAATGGGTTGCTTGTTTTGTATGACAGGCAAGCAAGGTTTTCAAGGTCAACTAAAATCAGGTGATATTATCAATCAAGTTCGTTCTTTACCAGAATGGCACAAGCTAACCAATATCGTTTATATGGGCATGGGAGAACCTCTTGACAATGTTCCTGAGGTGATGAAATCTCTTGAGATTTTGACTGCCGATTACGCCATGGCTATGAGTCCGCGAAGAATTACAGTTTCGACCATTGGAATTATTCCAGGTATGAAAACATTCTTAAACGAAAGCGAATGCCATTTAGCAGTCAGTCTTCATACGCCTTTTGACGATGAAAGAAAGAAGTTGATGCCTGTTCAGAACGTTTATCCGGTTAAGGATGTTTTGAAAATGATTCGTGAATTTGATTTTGGTCGTCAGCGAAGAGTTTCTTTCGAGTATATCATGTTTAAAGGAATAAACGACACACCAGCTCATGTGAAAGAATTGTGTAAAATTTTAGATGGTATTAAATGCAGAATGAATCTTATTCGCTTCCATCCTATTCCAAATTCACCACTACTTGGTTCTGATGAAGCTACCGTTGAGGAATTTAAAGATTTACTTAATAAGAAAGGAATTACGACAACCATTCGTCGCTCTCGAGGCCTAGATATTTTTGCTGCTTGTGGCTTATTATCAACAAAGGAACTAGTAAAACAACAGAGTAAAGACTTTTAATCAAGACTGTACGATACTAAAAAATCCTGCTTTTATGGCAGGATTTTTTTATATAATATATTCTGATATTTTACTTTTCTGATGAAGTTCTAATAAGTAAATCAGCATGAACAACTGCTTCTTTAACTTTACCACTATCAGGTTTATCTTCCATTTGCTCAAATAAAAGGTTAGCCGCTTCTCGCCCTACTTGCTTAGGGTTTTGATCCATTGTAGATATCGATGGTTCCATATAACGAGAACGACGACTATTGGAGAAACCAACTACTGCAACTTCCTCCGGAATTTTGAAACCTAATTCTTTAGCTGCCATAATTGCTCCAATTGCCAACTCATCGTTTATGGCAAAGAAAGCGTCAGGACGATTGCTTCTTGAAAGTAATTCTAGAGTAGCTTTTTTTGCAGAGTCTACAGTAAAATCACAACGAGAGATTAAGGTTTCATCTAAAGTGATATCCTTATCGGCGAGAGCGCGCTTGTAACCACGCATTCTGTTTCGTCCAAAAAGCATATATTCTGGTCCCGTAAGGAATGCAATACGCTTAGCACCTCCTTCTAATAAATGAGTAACAGCAGCATGGGCAGCAGCAGCATCATCCGCTACAACTTTGGATACATCAAGTTCTTTAGAAGTTCTATCGAACAAAACGATAGGTACTCCCATGTCCTTTATTTTATGAATATGATCGTATGTATTTGTAGCACGAGATAAAGAAAGAATAATCCCATCCATTCTCATATTTAAAAATCCATCAACATTCTTTTGTTCTTTCTCTAGCTTCTCGTTCGAAGAACTCACAAAAACCTGATAACCGCGCTCGTCAGCAATTTGCTCAATACCTTTTACTACTGATGCATAAAATGAGCTCACAATCTGAGGAACGACTACTCCTATTGTATTTGACTTTTGCGTTTTTAAAGCAACAGCTAAGGGGTTTGGTCTGTATTTTAATTCTTTAGCCAGTTTCTGAACTGACTCTCGAGTTTGCAAACTAATTTCGGGATTATTTTTTAATGCTCGAGAAACTGTAGAAACAGAGATACTCAACTTTTCAGCTATATCTTTAATTGTTACGGGTCGGTTTGCCATAGACTTAATTTTTAACTTATTTTCGTTGAAGTCTGTCAGTATAGGCTTTCTTAAGAAGAGAAAGAGTAAAATTTACTATTTAAAGATCAACATTTTTGATAAATGTAAATTACTGATTGCACTAATGTGCATTCACAAACAACAATACATACTTGCTGCAATTTACACTCAGACAAAGATAAAATAATTCGGATATATACAAGAGAATGTAATCCTTTTTGAAAAAGTTAACACAATATTAAACCTATTCTTTTTCCTCCAAGACTGAATTGATAACTGCAAATACAATTATAGCTGCTAATTTTGAACTTCGACTATCCTCATCAAAGCGAGGTGCAATTTCTGCAATATCAAAAGAAATAACCTTACCAGATCGTATCATCATCTTTATTAATTTCAGAATCTTTTCTGGATGCAATCCAAAAGGTTGAGGCGCACTAACTCCAGGTGCATAAGCAGATGAAATCACATCAGAACACAAAGTGAAATAGATGTTTTCTTGCTTTTTAGCGTAGCGTAAAAGATCCTGACCAACATTAAACATATTAGACGAATGGATATCTTTTGCCATCAAATATTTCACATTCAAAGCATCTGCTTTCTTAAAAAGACTAACAGTATTTCCGTATTGCTGAATTCCAGCCACCATATAATTAAAGGGCTTGTTTTTGGCCTTGCAGTCATCTGCTATTTGAGCAAACATAGTCCCTGAACTCGTTCCCTTTTCGTAAGGACGCATATCAAAGTGAGCATCAAGATTGAAAATACCAAGGCTTTCGTTATTGGTTTCCTCAAGAAATCGCTCAATGCCTTTATAATGTCCGTAGGCTATTTCGTGTCCGCCACCTAAAACAATTGGGAATAAACCTTTTTTCATTATTTCGCAAACAGACTGAGCAAGTGTCTCCTGTAGATCTTCTAAGGCCTCTTCTCCAGAGATAATATTACCACAATCGTATATTTTGGTTGTTGATGGGAAAGTACAAGGCAAATTAGCCAGTTCTTTACGAATACTATCTGGTCCTTTAGATGTACCAGCACGACCCAAATTTTGCTGAACGCCTTTATCACAACAGAATCCTAGCAAGCCAAAGCCACCTTTTTCAACAACGATCTCTTCCAGTAAATTAATGGGTTGAATAATTTGATGCCATCTAAAGGCATCATAGTCTTCAAGATCATCGATTCGACCTTGCCAGAAATTTTCAGATATACACTGATAATGATTTGGATTCATGAAGCTTATAATTTTTTCGTGTCAATAATTCCATAAATAATCATGCAGAAGCAAGCCTATTTATTACTAGACAATATTACGAATAATCAATTTAAAGCATCAAATATAACTGAGAGATTTTCAATCCGTTATAATTCAATTTTATTCATCCGAGAAATGAACTAAAACTCTACGGTAAACATTGAAAATCTTAGACTTAGAAACAAATCCATAATACTTACCTCCCATAACAACGGGAAGATTCCATGCTCCTGTTTCTTCGAAATGTTTCATCACCTTATCCATTGGTGCCTCAGCATCTAAAATGGCCGGTGGCATCGTCATTAAATTACGAACATAGGTATCCTCGTACATCTCAGGGTTAAACATGATGTGACGAATATCGTCTAATAAGACAATTCCCAAAAGTTTGTCATCCTCATCGACCACAGGAAAAATATTACGATGTGAATGAGAAATAATCTTAACCAACTCTCCAAGACTAGCATCTGGATCAATTTTCTGCAAATCGGTTTCAATCACTTTACCCAGTTTCATAAGGGTCAAAACCGCTTTGTCCTTATTGTGAGTAATCAATTCACCACGTTTAGCCAATCGTTTTGTGTAGATCGAATGAGGTTCGAAATACATAATGGTCAGATAGGCAATGGTTGCCGTTATCATGATCGGTACAAAAAGTTCGTAACCACCTGTAATTTCCACAATAAGGAAAATAGCCGTAAGTGGTGCATGCATTACACCAGCCATCATACCCGCCATTCCTAAAAGAGTAAAATTACTTTCGGATAGCTTTATAAAGTTAAAACCATTGATAAATCGAGCTACAAAAAATCCGGAAACCCCACCTAGAAATAGCGAAGGAGCAAAAATACCACCGACACCACCACTACCAGTCGTTACGGTTGAAGCAATTACTTTAAAACCTAAAACTAAAATGACATAGCCTAATAGCAGCCAGTAATTATCCTTTAAAAAATAAAAAATAGAGTTATTTACCAGACCATCGATATTTCCATTCAATAAAGCTTGAATAGTCGTATATCCTTCACCATAAAGTGGTGGAAATAGAAAAATCAATATCCCTAGAGTAACACCTCCAAGTAGTAGCTTATTATAGGAATTCTTTATGAGCTCTAATTGGGATTCAAGATACATACCCACCCGAGTAAAATACAAAGAAACCAGACCAGCGAAAATACCCAGTATAATGTAATAAGGGAAGTTTGATAAGACAAAAGATTCATTAACAGTATAGGACAACAAAACATCTTTACCCATAAAAAAATAGGCAATACTCGCTCCTGTTATCGATGATATCAAAAGTGGTATTAAAGAAGCCATCGTCAGGTCTAACATGAGAACCTCTAGAGTAAAAACCATACCAGCCATAGGAGCCTTAAAAATACCTCCAATAGCACCTGCTACACCACACCCCACCATCAAAGTAATGGTCTTGTAATTGAGATGAAACATACGTCCTAAATTCGATCCAATTGACGCACCTGTTAAAACAACGGGTGCCTCTGCTCCTACCGAACCACCAAAACCAATGGTAAGTGTACTGGCAACAATCGACGAATAGTTGTTGTGAGATTTAATTTGACTGTTCTTTTGCGATATGGCATATAGAATTCGAGTAACTCCATGCCCAATATTATCCTTAACGAAGAATTTCACAAACAAAACAGTCAATAAAATACCAACTGTAGGATAAGCCAAATACAGCAGATTTACCGAATCGACATGAATATTATTCGAGAGAAAATGATGTGTTTGATGGATGGTTGTTTTTAGTAACAAAGCAGCCAAGCCACTAACGATACCCACTAAAAAACTAAGAATTAGAACAAATTGTCTTTCTTTAATATACTTCATTCTCCAAATTAAAAATCGGGACAATAAACTTTTGTTCTTCATGACGCTGACTATTATTTCCGAGAGTCTATTTTCCCTCTCAAAATTCTGTAAATTACAACAAATTATTCGATCGGTCGGATGGCTACTTGAGTCAGGCAAACCATAGTAATACTCAACACATAAAAAAGACTAAGTAGTCTTTATTTTAAAAGTGTATTGAATTGACAATCTTTAGAATAAACTAAAGAATATACCATTTGATTTTTTAAAATCGAGTGCAAATGTAATAGAATATTATTGAGACAAAAGTGAAAACTCCGATTTTTTTCAAAAAATATTTAGTGCTCAAAATCATTTAAAAATCCTGCTACAATAATAGGATTATTGATGATGAAAAGTGAAGCTTAATAATAGTTGAATTTAGACTAATCTTCAGAAAAATTCTTTAGCATTCGGCGATAAGTAGAGAATATTTTTGCTCTCGAAACACAGCCCATATATTTACCATCTTGCAAAACAACCAAATTGAATTTATCGGAATATTGATATTTATGGGCCACATCGGCCATCGATTCGTCATGCTGAATAACAACAGTCGGCATAATCATGAGTTCCCTTACAAACATGACATCATACTTCTCTGGCTGAAACATGATTTCACGAATATCATCAAGTTTGACAATGCCTTCAAAATTATTCTCATTATCGATAACAATAAAAAGATTGCGATGAGATTTTGAAATCACTTTAACAAGATCACCCAGAGTCGCATCAGAATTGATGGTGCTAAAATTCTTCTCAATTAAACGGGTTACTCGCATCAACGAAAGTACATTTTTATCCTTATCGTGAGTCATTAGTTCTTTACGACGTGCCAACTGAATAGTATATACCGAGTGTGGCTCAAACGTTTTTACTGTAGCATACGATATGGTTGCAGTAATCATTAAAGGAACAAACAACTGATAACCACCAGATATATCAGCAATAAGGAAAAGACCCGTAAGCGGTGCGTGAAGCACTCCCGCTATCATTCCTGCCATACCGATAAGAGCAAAATTATTGACTTCAATATTTCTAAAGCCTAAATAATGAACCAACTTGGCGAATAAAACACCTGCATTTACTCCCATAAATAGAGTTGGTGCAAAAATACCACCGACTCCACCAGCTCCAAAGGTAATAGAGGCAGCAATAACTTTAAAAAAGATGACTAAGACCAGTAAAATGAGTAGAACCCAGAAGTTTTCGCTAAAAGAATAGAATAAAGAATTATTAAACAAATAGGAATAATCTCCAGATAGACTGGCATTTATAGCATGATATCCCTCACCAAAAAGAGATGGGAAAAAGAAAATAATCAGCCCTAGTGATAAGCCCCCGATTAAAAGTTTAAAATAAATTTTTCCGATTTTATCGAACAAACTATGAATGTACATGTACATCTTAGTGAAATAGGTGGCCAATAAACCTGTAAAAATACCTAAAACAATATAATAAGGTAAGTCATTCATCACAAAACCATCATCAACATCAAAAGGGTAAAGAACGTCCATACCCAAGAAGAAATACGATGTAAGCACAGCCGATGCTGAAGCCAATAAAAGTGGAACTAGGGAATACATTGTCAGGTCGAGCATGATAACCTCCATTGCAAATACAATAGCGGCAATTGGGGCTTTAAAAATAGCCGCCATAGCTCCCGAACAGGCACAAGCCAGTAAAAGAGTTGTTTGCTTATAATTCAAATGAAAAAGCCGACCAATATTCGATCCTAAGGCTGCTCCCGTCGATACGGTAGGTCCCTCCAATCCAACAGAACCTCCAAATCCTACAGTAAAAGCTGATGTCACAATAGACGAAAACATATTATGACTGTTTATTTGTCCATTGGTTTTTGAAATGCTATAAAGTACATTGGGAATTCCATGCCTAACAGGTCTTTTAATAACATACTTTATAAAAAGTACCGCAACACTAATACCAATGGCAGGATATACCATATACAAAAAATTGGCGTATTCAAGCTCTGATGTTCCCTGTAGCAGGGAGCTAATGAAATGTACTGAATTTTTAATGACAACAGCTGCCAATCCTGAGGTTATTCCAATAAGAATACCCAAAAACGAAATAAACTGACGATCGCTTACATGTTTCAATCGCCATATAAGAAAGCGGGCTAATAATGATTTTTTCTTCACAATGATGTCTGTCTCTAGAAAATTAGTCCTTTTTAAAGCCTTCTTATATCCAACCAGTTAATTATTTATTAACCAAATTAAATTGAGGCACAACGCAGCTAAGATACAAACAGCTTTATAAAAAATCAGATAAATCTGGATCAAAATTCATAAATACATATACATTCTTTAGAATAGAATCTGAAAAACCCTAGAAGCTAAGATTAGACCTATAAAAACTGAATTATCTTAATAGATTTGCAAAACATAAAGAAAAGTTATTGTCACAAAAAAACACACAATGGTTCGACTCAGCATTTTTATAATTATTACTATAATCTATTCCTCATGTTCTACTCCCCACATAAGTATGCAATCCTTGGAACAATGTGCTTTCCCAATAATATCGGTAAACGACACATTAAACTTGGGTTACTTTGACAAAGTGTTAGAGAAAACTGAAAATAAAAGAGCTGCAAAATGGGCAAAGCGCAATCATTTTCATCTTTTCGGTATACAGTTAATAAACAACACAGACAAATATATTCATGGTTCAGAGCTCGAATTTTATAGTGGAGGTAAAAAGCTTGAAATTATTTCGAACAAATGGGCAGCTAATAAACTACGGCAAAGGATTAACTCAACGCCTTTTATCGGTTTCTTCACATCTTTAATAGAGGCTATAATTTATAGTAAAATTGATCAGGAAAGAGATAATGGGATTAGTTCCCAAAATCATAATGCCGCAATAGACCATACAATTTCCAATGAAATCGTAACTATAAGCGAAGATATTCGCAAAACAGCCAATAATAATTTGATGGACGAAATGATTAAATATGATATCGTTCGACAAAAACTATATTCAGACAAAGTGAACTATGGTATTATCGTGATAAAATCAGATAAGGCGCCACAAAAAATTAAGGTAAGAATAACAGATCCCAAAGAATTCAAAATTGGAGAAAATAAGTTGGCTCCAAAATAAGGTTTACCATAGGATTCAGATTAAATTAAGCTTTTCTTAAAAAAAATTTAATCGGAAATTAAAATTGAAACCCTAGAAGAATAAAAGCAAAGCTGGAAATTCTCATCAAAATAGTCACGAATGACATTCATTATCAACCAGATTTATCCCCAGATAACTTTCAATTAAAAAATACTTTCGCTAAATTTAAAGAGCTTAGAGAATTTTAATCCTTTATAAATAAAACTTATAGCATATGACTAAGACAATCACATTCAATGACCTTAGAAACATCAAGGATCGCTTGCCTGAAGGCAGCATGAGAAAAATCTCGGAAGAATTAAACCTTAATGTAGAAACGGTCCGAAATTATTTTGGAGGCGTTAATTACAGAGAAGGTAAAAGTATCGGGGTTCATGTTGAACAAGGACCAAACGGAGGAGTTGTAGAATTAGATGATACAACGATTCTGGAATGCGCATATCGTATTCTTGATAAAGCTTAAAAAATTCCAAACCTATTTTAAATACCAAACTCCCCACCAACTAGTGAGGAGTTTTTTTATAACTTAAAACTGGCTTAATGAACTGAAACGAGTTTCAATCCAATAATAGAAGCAACCAGTAAAAAGATAAAAAATAACTTTAGCATTTCGACTGACTCTTTAAAAAAGATAATACCCATCAACACGGTTCCAACAGCCCCAATTCCTGTCCAAACAGCATAAGCAGTTCCCAGAGGAATCGTTTTAATAACTCGATTAAGGAGAATGAAACTAGTCACTGAGAATAAGACAAAGCCCAATGAAGGTAATAACTTTGTAAAACCATCAGACATCTTAAGACAGGTTGTAAAACCGACTTCAAACAATCCAGCTAGCAATAATAAAATCCAATTCATATCTTCTGTTTTTTAATTACAGAAGCAAATAAACAAGCATAAAAGAGAAAAAAAATTGATCTATATCAAGAAGTTTTCATTTAGATTTTAGATGCTCTGCACGAAGTCTACTGAGTGTTTCTGAACTAATCCCAAGAAAAGAAGCAATATGGATCGCTTTTACCTTTAAATCGATATCTGGGACGTAAGAAAGTAATCTTTCATACTTTTCCTTTGCCGACATAAACATAAAGAACTTGTAGAACTCTAATTGACCTGACATTTCCTTTTCGAGCCATAATCTGGCAAAGCGCTCCATTTGAGGAAAATCATCGAATAACTTCAAAAAATCATCAGAAGGAATCTCTATAATTACAGAGTCGGCCACAGCCTCAAGCGTTTCAACTCCAGATTTCTTAAACGAGAAGCCATCACTTGATGGTAAAACCTGATTTTCAATTTCGAGCCAAGTCGTAACCTCTTTGCCATCGTAATTAGCAAAAAATCGCACACATCCTGAACTCAAATATCTAAAATAGCGAGAATACTGTCCTTCCCTGCTTATAATTGAATTAGAAGGGTAAAACTTTAAATGCGCTATATCCGAAATTCTCGATTTCAAATCTTCATCAACAACGATATAACGAGATATAAAAATGAACAGTGATTCTAATTCTTTCATCTCAAATTTTATTTTAGATCAGTTAATGGTTAAAAGACCCCAATTATATAAAAATAGCTCACTCATTACTTGTCATGACAAGTAATTTCATATATTTGTCATGACAAATATATAAACAATGAATAAAGTAAACTTAGAAAAATCAGTAAATCATCATATTGCAATTAGTGCCATCATGATAAAACGAGTCTTCTTTAAAATATTAAGTCATAATAAGCTTGATATAACACCTGAGCAATGGAATATATTATATCACTTGAGCGAATCGGGTGGCATGACAATTGGAAAACTAAGTGAGCTCACATACAAGGATTTTGCCAATATGAGTCGAATAAGTCAAAAGCTTGAATCAGCAGGATTTATAGAAAAAAAGAGGGATGAAAAAGACAAGAGAGTATTCAAACTTTTTATCACAGAAAAAGGTCAAGAACTAAACAATCAACTCCACGAATGCGCATACGATTCTACGAATATTGCTCTTAAAGGAATGGATGATCAAACGAGAGAAATGATGGTAAAAAACCTGAAGCAAATTATTAATAACACAGAAGAATTCTTAAAATAATATGAAGACTCTATCAGTTACACAAAAAAAATGGCTAAAATCCATACATCTACTAGCTGCAGGGATATGGGTAACAACAGGATTAACAATGTTCCTTTTACACTTTATGCGTAGCGAAGTACAAACTGGAGATCACCTGCATTTAATGAATAAAATCATTCATTTTATTGATATGAAGATTCTTGTTCCGGCAGCCATGTTGAGCTTACTAACTGGATGGGTTTATTCACAATTCACGAAATGGGGCTACTTTAAACATGGCTGGATGACATTCAAATGGATAATTACCTTATCAATAATCATACTTGGAACAATATTCTCTGGCCCCTGGATTAGCAAAATGGTAAGAATATCAGGAGAACTTGGTTTGGATGCATTAAATAATATAGAATATCAATGGTTCGATAGAAACCAAACTATAATGGGAGTTTGCATGAATATCACCTTAATTATTACCATTTTTATATCTGTATTTAAACCTAAAAAATCGAAACCAACTTTGTAAAAGCATAATTAGAATCTTTCAACAAAATTATTTATAATTTCCCAATTAACTTTAGTATTCTCTATTAGTAAGATAAATATGAAAAAGATTTTAAGCAGAATTCCCAGAGGAACTTATCTTTTAATAAGTATAATCCTATTCATATTTGTATTACCTGTAGTTATTGATGATTCACATAAAGATCTTATTTATGCCAGTTTCTATTCTTTTATTCTTCTTTCCATATCATCAATTATAGGAGAAAAGAAGATTTGGGCTCATATTACAATACTATTTGCCGTAGGCTCCATTTGGTTAATGTACTTTATTGATGAAAAAACAATAAAATACATCGCATTTTCATTCTCAATACTAATCTTTACTGCCACAGTAGTTACTATGATTAGCCAGATAATCAAAAAGAAAGATATTGACCGTCACCTCATTATTGAAACGATTAATGGCTATCTGCTAATAGGTGTCATCATTAGTTTCATAAACTCAACCATACTATGGCACAACAACTTAGCCATTGCATTCCCTAAAAGTATTGGGAATATAGACATTGGAGACATTGTCTACTACTCCTTCGTTAGTATGACCACAATAGGCTTTGGAGAAATTGTACCGCAAAGTCAAATTGCCAAATCACTAAGTATTTTTTCTGGTATTATAGGTCAATTTTATTTAGCAATCATCATGGCACTCATTATCGGTAAACTCCTCAATAGCAAACAAAAGAGATGAAACAGATCAACTATGAATTAGATTTTATTAAACTTTTTTTCAACTCAATTCGTTTCTTGAATATATTCTTACTAGTTTTACTTTGTAATTCAAAGTACTTTTATGGACAAGCAAAAATATATCGAAGATTTAAAGGATATTAAACAAATGATGAATCGCTCATCAAGGTTTATATCTTTAAGTGGACTATCAGGAATAAGTGCAGGTATTTTCGCGATTATCGGAGCTTATTTAGCCTATCAAACTATTTATGCCAATCAGAATTATTTAATCTACAGACAAGCTATACTGAGTTTTGAGAATTTATCAACTCTTTTAATTATTGCTTTAAGCACACTTGTTCTATCCATTGGCTCAGGAATCTATTTTACGACTCGCAAGGCTAAAAGAAACAAACAAAAACTTTGGGATTCACAGACTAAGACCCTTCTCATCAACCTGTTAATACCATTAGCCACAGGAGGTATTTTATGTCTAACTTTATTATTAAAAGGATTCATCGGAATTATTGCTCCACTAACACTTATATTTTATGGTTTAGCATTAGTTAATGCAAGTAAATACACTTTAGAGGAAATAAGAAGCCTTGGTATAGTTGAAATCTTATTAGGCTTATTGGGCATCTACTTTATTGGTTATGGCCTTATTATTTGGACAATCGGTTTTGGAATATTACATATTGTCTACGGTATTATAATGCATCTTAAATACGGGTCGTGAAAGAAATACTAAAAAACCTAAATAAAGCCTTTGAGAATAAAGTCCGACTTGGAATCATGTCGGCCCTTATTGTCAACGACTATCTGGATTTCAA
>Ga0209272_10000786_pt1 | contig 22794 bp, 24 predicted proteins | sample tdDd002_FD_187125 | JGI IMG/M metagenome (GOLD analysis project Ga0209272, IMG submission 187125) | Marine sediment microbial communities from the Atlantic coast under amendment with organic carbon and nitrate - tdDd00.2 (SPAdes)... | ecosystem: Environmental > Aquatic > Marine > Coastal >... | reverse complement strand
AAGAAAGGTTCTCATCATGCCTTAAATGGTGAACTACGGACGCGGGGTGGAGCAGCTTGGTAGCTCGTCGGGCTCATAACCCGAAGGTCGTCGGTTCAAATCCGGCCCCCGCAACCAATGCGACACTAGCTCAGTTGGTAGAGCGCAACCTTGCCAAGGTTGAGGTCACGAGTTCGAACCTCGTGTGTCGCTCCAAATTTATAGTCCTCATCGTACTTAACGGTGACAAAATGCGACACTAGCTCAGTTTATCGAGCGCAACCTTACCAAGGTTGAGGTCACGCCTTTCTGTTTATGAATAGGGAACCTCGTGTGTCGCTCCAAAATTTAAAGGCGTTCATCATGCCTCAAATGGTGAAATACGGACGCGGGGTGGAGCAGCTTGGTAGCTCGTCGGGCTCATAACCCGAAGGTCGTCGGTTCAAATCCGGCCCCCGCAACCAATTCTCTTGATGAGAATATGCGACACTAGCTCAGTTGGTAGAGCGCAACCTTGCCAAGGTTGAGGTCACGAGTTCGAACCTCGTGTGTCGCTCCAATTTATAGCTCTCATCGTGCTCAACGGTGATAAAGATGCAACACCCGCTCAGTTTGATTGAGCGCAACCTTACCAAGGTTGAGGTCACGCCTTTTTGTTTATGAATAGGGAACCTCGTGTGTCGCTCCACTTTCTTCAAGGTGGAAAGCTATAGTCCTCATCGTACTTAACGATGACAAAATGCGACACTAGCTCAGTTGGTAGAGCGCAACCTTGCCAAGGTTGAGGTCACGAGTTCGAACCTCGTGTGTCGCTCCAAATTTTAGAGTGCTTGGCTCACACGAGGAACCTCGTGACTGAATCCAGCCGAGATGCTCCAAATCTCCTTCAAATGACACATTCATTTGAAACGGCCATAGGCCACCGCTCTTTAGCTAATGCTGCGAAGCATGAACCCCAAAAAAACCGTAAGAAGTCCTCCTAAATATTAGGTGGGCGTTTTTATGTCTGAATTTATTGTATAAGCACGGGATGTGCTGATGAAAAAGCGATAGCAAACCCTGTGTGAGCTAGGCGTCTACACATCAATCAACAGACTTATCCACATATTCTTCATTGTGGATAACTTGGTGGGTAACCCAAAATTAACCCGGAAAGAGTGCTTGACGAAAAAGATCTTTTTGTTTTTGAAACTTTCTTACTTGCTCTATTTGTGAGTTTAAGCTGTTGTTTTTTAAGCAAAAAACCTCAATTTCCATACTATTCCCCACATGACATTACGATCATTAAGTCACTGTTTTTTGATCCTAGTCATTTATTTGCATTGTGATTAACTTCTTTATCTGTAAGAAAATGAGTAATCATCCTTTCTTTTTTCCACATTTTCATTTTTGGAGCTAAATCAACTTATCGACAGCTAAGTTCGGCAAGTATTATGCATCTCTAGGTAGTCCTTTCTCGACAATTCTGATAAGGCGATTGAGCTTTGTTGAGCTAAGAGGCAGTTGAGACTGCTGCTCCGCTAAAGCCCAGTGGATATGTTCGTCTAAAACTTCAGTGAGTCCTATACGTGTTTGGAGTGCATCGACAATCGATTGCGAAAAAGGGGCATTCCCCATTGCAATGGATAAGTTGCGCAGCCACTGGAGATGGCCGATTCGACGAATCGCTGAACCTTCCATATTTTTTAAGAAAGTCTCTTCATCCCACAGGAACAGAGTAACCAAGTTTGAATCTTCAAACGCTTCGCGTCGATGAAAGTCTTTCTGTTCGGTTATCTCTGAAAAACGATTCCAAGGGCAGACCAATTGGCAATCATCGCAACCATAGATGCGATTGCCCATCGCCTGACGAAACTCTTCGGGAATGACACCATCAAATTCAATCGTTAGATATGAGATACAACGTCTTGCATCAACAACACCGTCAGCAACGATAGCTTGCGTTGGGCATGAAGTGATGCAGGCTTTGCATTTTCCGCACTCATCTACGCTAGGTTCATCAATTGGTAGGGGAAGATCGATCAATAGCTCACCCAAGAAGAACCATGAGCCACAATCTTTATCGAGCACTAAGGAATGCTTACCCGTCCAACCAAGTCCAGCTTTTTGAGCTAAAGGGCGCTCTAGGATTGGCGCCGAGTCTACAAAAGGTCGGTAACCGAATTGGCCAACCTCTTGTTCAATTTTTTGGCCGAGCTTCTTCAACTGATTACGAATGAGCTTGTGGTAATCACGACCAAGTGAATATCGGCTAATGTAAGCTTGGCTTGGATCAGCGAGATTTGCCGCAAAGCGAGCCTCAGGGGGCAAGTAGTCCATGCGAGCGCTAATGACTCGTACCGTACCTGGCAGTAGCTCGTTTGGGCGTGCTCTCATCATGCCGTGGCGTGCCATCCAATCCATATCCCCGTGGTAGCCCGCATCTAACCATCTCTGCAGCTCTTGTTCGTGCGCTGAGAGGTCTACATCGCAGATACCAACTTTTTGGAAGCCGAGTTCTAGGCCCCAAATTTTGATCTTTTCGACGAGCTCTTGATAGTTCATGCGGATACGCCTTAGTTGAAGGGGGCAGGATCTTAACGGATCTTATTCATAGGATCTAGGCAGCCAACAGGGAAAAATACCAAGAAATCGCTGATTTTTCGTTTTACTTACACAAGATCTCTTGTCTCTCAAATCCAACCCAGTTTACTATTCCTGTTCTTTTGATTTTTATAGTCACCGCATTAGACCCTAGAGATTGATCTTCATGACCACCAAACAATTTGCCCTAAAAGACGAACAAGCAACGATTCAATTAGGGACAGCCTTGGCTAACCTGTGTTCTCAGCAAACCACGATCTATTTACATGGTGATCTTGGGGCAGGAAAGACCACATTTAGTCGTGGTTTTGTACGTGCGCTAGGACATCAAGGTAATGTAAAGAGTCCAACTTACACTTTGGTTGAACCCTACCAGCTCGATCAATGGCAGGTTTATCATTTTGATCTTTATCGCTTAGCTGATCCAGAAGAGTTGGAGTTTATGGGAATTCGTGATTACTTTACTCCAGATGCAATCTGTCTTGTTGAGTGGCCAGAAAAAGGGCATGGCCTATTACCTGAACCCGATCTGGATATTGACCTGCGCTATCAAGGCGAAGAGCGTGTGGTTGAGCTGACTGCAAACAATCAATATGGATGTCAATTATTAGAACAGTTGGAGTTATGTTGAAGAGTCGATTATTAAGAGCTGTTTTCTTTCCGTTTCTCCTCGCTCTTACCTTAGTACCTAGTTTGGCTTTTGCGAACGCTTTAGAAGGCGTTCGTGTTTGGCCATCTCCTGATGAGACGCGTGTTGTTATCGATCTGAAATCGGAAGCGGAATATAGCTATTTCACGCTTTCTAGCCCTTCACGCTTGGTGGTCGATCTGAAAAAGACCAGCTTAAGCACGAAACTGCCTATCAATATCTCTGATAGTCCAGTTCTGAAAAAAATTCGTAAGAGTTCTCCGCCAGATAAAGGCACTTATCGTTTGGTATTTGAGTTGAGCCGCAAAGTAACGCCTCAGCTATTTAAACTGGCCCCAACTCCAGGCGGACAGTATGGTCACCGATTGGTGATTGATATGCCTCATGGTAGCCAAAAAGGCTCTACCTCAACGTCTACTAAGTCAACTAGCTCAACCACGGTTAGCCGTGATGCCTCTCAGCTACTTGGTACAGCTGATATTGTTGTAGCGATTGATGCTGGCCACGGTGGCGAAGACCCGGGTTCGATCGGTCCAAGCAAGAAATATGAAAAGCATGCAACGTTAGCTATATCGAAGAAGATTGCTGCGCAGATTAATGCGACACCGGGAATGAAGGCAGTATTGACGCGTGGAGGTGACTATTTTGTCAACCTTAACAAGCGCTCATCAATTGCTCGTAAGAACAAAGCACACTTCCTAATTTCTATCCACGCGGATGGATTCCGTTCTCCTCAACCTAGAGGTGGTTCGGTGTTTGTTCTCAATACTCGTCGTGCCAATACTGAAATTGCTCGTTGGGTCGAAAATCATGAAGAGCAATCTCAATTGCTTGGTGGTGCAGGTGATGTACTGGCCAAAAACACCAATGATAAGAACGTGAGTCAGACGTTATTAGATTTGCAGTTCAGCCATTCTCAAAAAGAAGGCTACAAAGCAGCGACTAAGATTCTCCGTGAAATGACTCGTGCAGGTATTCATCTCCATAAGAAAGAGCCAGTAAACGCAAGTTTGGCTGTATTGAAGTCTCCAGATATTCCATCAGTACTGGTTGAAACAGGGTTTATCACCAACCCTACGGAAGAGAGATTACTGTTCCAACGTAGCCACCAAGATAAACTGGCACGCTCTGTCACTAAGGCAATCATTCAGTACTTTGAAGAGAACCCTCCAGAAGGAACACTGTTTGCAAATCGCGGCAAAACCATTAAGCATAAAGTGTCGCGAGGTGAGTCACTGTCTGTCATCGCGAAGAAATATGGCACATCGACCAAAGCGATTATTCAAACCAACAAGCTAAAAAGCAGTAGCTTAGCCATTGGTCAAGTACTTACTATTCCTGGTACATCTAAGCCCGTTAGTGTTCCGAAGGTCAGCAATCCGATTGAGACTAAAACGCTCACGCATGTGGTTCAAAGAGGTGAGTACCTAGGCAAGATTGCAGCCAAATATAAAGTGTCAGTCTCGACCATTAAGCGCGAAAACAACTTGAAGTCAGACACGCTTAAGTTAGGTCAGAAACTTAAGATTACGGTCAGCATGAAGGATCAGCCTCTGCGTAAGCATACTGTGAAAAGTGGCGAATTCCTTGGCAAGATTGCCAGCAAGTACAGCGTGAGTGTCAGTGGCATTCGCAAGGCGAATAATCTACGTTCAGATCAACTGGCAGTTGGCCAAGTGTTGATTATTCCTCGTAACTAACAGTGTGATCAGACATGACGATTAAAATTCTTCCGGCTCGTCTTGCCAACCAAATAGCAGCGGGTGAAGTGGTTGAAAGGCCCGCTTCTGTTGTTAAAGAGTTGGTGGAAAACAGCTTAGATTCAGGTGCTACGCGTATCGATATTGAGATCGAGAAGGGTGGCGCTAAGTTGATTCGTGTGCGAGATAACGGCAAAGGCATCGTCAAAGATGAGCTTGGCCTTGCACTCAGTCGTCATGCAACCTCAAAGATTCACACCTTAGATGATCTTGAAGCCATCATCAGTTTAGGCTTTCGTGGTGAAGCGTTGGCAAGTATCAGCTCTGTTTCTCGTTTGACCATGACGTCCCGCCCAGCAACACAAGAGCAAGCTTGGTCTGCATACAGTGAAGGGCGAGAGATGCAGGTCAAATTACAACCTGCAGCGCACCCGATTGGCACAACAGTTGAAGTGCTCGATCTGTTTTTCAATACGCCGGCAAGACGTAAATTCCTCCGCACTGAAAAAACCGAGTTTGCCCATATTGATGAGCTGCTCAAGCGCATTGCTTTAAGTCGCTTCGACGTGACGATCAACGTTAGACACAACGGCAAGTTGATCAAACAGTACCGAGCTGCGAAAACCGATGCTCAGGCGGAGAAGCGTATCGCGGCAGTGTGCGGCAGTGCGTTTGTGCGTCATATGCTCAAAATAGAACTTGAGCACCAAGGGTTAAAGCTACACGGCTGGATAACTGCGCCGGAGGGAGCTCGTCAGCAAAGTGACCTTCAGTACTGCTATGTCAATGGGCGGATGATGCGTGACAAGCTGATCAATCACGCGATCCGCCAGAGTTACGAAACCAGTCTGCGCCCGGATCAGTTTGCAACCTATGTGCTGTTTATTGAACTGGATCCGCACCAAGTGGATGTCAACGTACACCCCGCCAAACATGAAGTACGCTTCCATCAGGCGCGACTAGTGCATGACTTTATCTATCAAGCGCTAAGTGACGCTCTCGCGCAAAGCGCGCATATCGATAAGCCAGAGCAAACCGCTTCTGCTTTCCATATTGAGCCTGCGCATAGTGAATCAGAGGTAGCACCTGTAGAGCCGTCACCACAAGTCTCTTCGCAAGAACATCAAGCGATCGAATCGGTCCCTTCCTATCCGGGTAAAGCGGATTATCAGCAAACTAGAGACAATCTTCGTGAAGCGCGACCTCGCAGTGAATGGAATGAGTCTCGCCCAACCAGTAAGCCAAGGGTTACTGAGCGTTACGCAGAACCCGCGCCAAGCCAGCGAGAGGTCAAAGCCTACCAAGAGCTAATGCAAACGCCGGAGTGCGATCCCATTCAAGCAGAGCTGCCTAAACACGAAAAAACTGCGGAACAAGCACCGTTGCCTGTGGTCGAAGCTTTAGGTAAAGCGCTGCATGTAGTTCAAGGGCATTATCTGGTGATGGGCGGTAAGGCTGGGACTTGCTTGGTGAATTTGGCCAAAGCAGAGTGGTTGCGAGTCAATGGTCAGTTGGCCACACACCGCGGCAGTTTAAAGAGCCAGCCACTTTTGGTGCCGTTATCACTTAAATTAGATGATGAATTGCTTGCTACCGCCAATAAGTTAGAGCCAGTGCTGAAGATATTTGGCATTGAATTGAAAGCGCGCGGCAGCAAGGCGCTGATGATCATGGGGGTGCCGCAGCCGCTTAGACAACAAAACCTACAACAACTGTTGCCAGATCTGTTATCTTACGCCGCTTCGTATGTCGCCAGCGAACAGCCACTGGATCATGCTCAGTTAGCAAACTGGTTAAGTGATCAAATTACTCAGGTAAAAAGCGACTACACTTTGTCGGAAGCAATTCAAATCATTGCTGATATTGAACAACTTTGGCAGGGGCAGCTTCCACTAGAGGATGCCACCTTCGTAAGGCCTGTTGATTTTTCTGCAACCATTGCAGCTTTAGAATTATGAAAAACAAAGAATTACCTTTGGCTCTGTTTTTAATGGGGCCAACCGCATCAGGCAAAACAGATTTAGCGATTCGCCTAAGAAAGAAGTACCCAGTAGAGATCATCTCAGTAGATTCAGCGTTGATTTACAAAGGGATGGACATAGGTACCGCTAAGCCGGATGCGCAAGAGCAGGCGTTGGCACCACACCGCTTGATCGACATTTTAGATCCAAGTGAAGCGTATTCAGCCGCCGATTTTCGCCGTGATGCGCTGATTGAGATGGACAAGATTGTAGAGCAAGGCAAGATCCCATTATTAGTGGGAGGCACTATGCTTTACTACAAAGCGTTGCTTGAAGGATTATCACCTCTTCCAGCTGCAAATCCGGAGATCCGTCAGCAAATCGAGCAAGAAGCATTGACTCATGGCTGGGATAAGCTCCACGATGATCTGAAAGAAATTGATCCTGTCTCTGCTGAACGAATCCACCCGAATGATCCACAAAGATTATCTAGGGCATTGGAAGTTCATCGAATTTCAGGTAAAACTCTTACTGAGTTAACTCAAACGAAAGGTGAGAGTCTGCCTTACCGAGTTAAACAGTTTGCAATAGCTCCCAAGGAAAGGGCTGAGCTCCATCGCCGAATTGAACTGCGCTACGAGAAAATGATAGAAGCGGGCTTTGAAGATGAAATGCGCGTGCTTTATGCTCGTGATGATCTTCATCCGGATCTACCATCGATTCGTTGTGTAGGTTATAGGCAGATGTGGGACTATTTGGATGGGAACTGCACACTTGATGACGCTATCTTTAAAGGTGTCTGTGCAACTCGTCAATTGGCCAAGCGACAAATCACCTGGTTACGCAGCTGGGATGATTTAACTTGGTTAGATAGTGAGAACATTGAACAAGCGCTAGAAACTGTTTCAAATGCAATAGCATCTGAAGGTTTTAGCTGTGTATAATGTGATCGCTTTTGCGTGAATGTACCCTGTAAAGGATCTGTTACTTGAAATTTCGGTTTAAAGCCGTCATAACAGGTAACGACAGGGTGTTATTTTATTCGTTTAGCTCAGAGCAAAGGCCGCACTTTGTGCAGCGCACCACTAGCTAAATAACTAAAACAAAATTACAAAATAAGGAAAATAAAAATGGCTAAGGGGCAATCTTTACAAGACCCATTCTTAAATGCATTACGTCGTGAACGTATTCCAGTATCTATCTACCTTGTAAACGGAATTAAACTACAAGGTCAGATCGAGTCATTTGACCAATTTGTTATCTTGCTGAAAAACACAGTTAACCAAATGGTGTATAAGCACGCTATTTCTACGGTAGTTCCTGCTCGTCCAGTGAGCCACCACAGCGGTGATCGTCCACAAGGTGATCGTCAAGAGAAGTCAGAAGATTAATTTTCTGAATTACCTATTTAGTTTTTAAGGAGTTGATTGCTTGTTTGACCGTTATGAAGCCGGTGAGCGAGCCGTACTTGTTCATATCAACTTCACGCAAGAAGGGGAGTGGGAAGATCTCAGTGAGTTTGAGATGCTGGTCTCTTCTGCTGGCGTTTCTACGTTACAAGTTGTAACCGGAAGTCGCCAGTCACCACACCCTAAATACTATGTCGGAGAGGGCAAAGCTCAGGAGATTGCACAAGCAGTGCAGTTAGCTGGTGCCGATATTGTGATTTTTAATCACTCCCTCTCTCCTGCCCAAGAACGTAACCTCGAAGCGTTGTGTAAATGTCGCGTACTAGATCGTACCGGTCTAATCCTTGATATATTTGCTCAGCGTGCCCGTACCCACGAAGGTAAGCTACAAGTCGAACTTGCTCAGCTACGCCATATCTCTACTCGATTGATTCGTGGTTGGACTCACCTTGAAAGACAGAAAGGTGGTATTGGTTTACGTGGTCCAGGTGAAACTCAGCTAGAAACTGACCGACGTTTATTGCGTGTACGTATTAAGACGATATTACGTCGTTTAGAGAAAGTTGCTAAACAACGTGAACAAGGTCGCCGTGCAAGAAGTCGAGCGGAAATCCCGACAGTCTCCCTCGTGGGTTATACCAACGCCGGGAAATCGACGCTGTTTAACCGAATCACTGAAGCGGGTGTCTACGCTGCTGACCAACTATTTGCTACTTTGGATCCTACCTTACGTAAGATCGAGTTATCAGATGTTGGCCCGGCTATTTTGGCCGATACAGTAGGTTTCATTCGACACTTACCGCACGATTTGGTTGCTGCGTTTAAAGCAACACTTCAGGAGACGCAAGAAGCTGACATTTTGTTACATGTTGTTGATGCCAGTGATGAGCGTTTTCGTGAGAATATTCAAGCTGTTCATGAAGTACTAGCTGAAATCGACGCGGATGAAATTCCTGCGTTGGTTGTCATGAACAAGATCGATAACCTCGAAGGTCAAAGCCCTCGAATCGATAGGGATGACGAAGGTGTCCCTCAAACGGTTTGGGTTTCAGCGATGGAAGGCAAGGGGATTGAACTCTTGTTTGACGCGTTGACTGAACGTTTGGCAAGTCAAATGGTTCAGCACCAAATGCGAATTCCGCCACAACATCAAGGCAGACTTCGTAGTACATTCTTTCAGATGAAGTGTATTCAACGAGAAGAATATGACCAAGAAGGTAACCTGTTGATTGAAGTTCGAATGCAACAGGCAGATTGGTCTAGACTTGAAAAAAGAGATGAGGCAGTTTTACGTGACTTTATAGTTACTTAAATGACTGCTACAGTATAACGTCATATCAAATGATGGAGCTTTCTAATGGCGTGGAATGAGCCTGGTAATAACAACGGCAACAATGGCCGCGATAATGACCCTTGGGGTAATAACAATCGTGGTAACAAAGGTGGCCGTGATCAAGGACCGCCAGACTTGGACGAAGTGTTTAATAAACTGAGTCAGAAACTGGGTGGAAAGTTTGGTGGCAAAGGTGGTAAAGGATCGTCTATTGGTGGCGGCGGTGGTGCACTAGGTTTTGGTGTTATCGCAGCAATCGCAATAGCTATTTGGTTCTTTGCAGGCTTTTACACTATCGGTGAAGCTGAGCGTGGTGTTGTATTACGCCTAGGTAAATATGATCGCGTGGTCGATCCTGGTCTTAACTGGCGTCCTCGTTTTATTGACGAGTATGAAGCCGTTAACGTTCAGGCAATTCGTTCTCTTCGTTCATCAGGTCTAATGCTGACTAAAGATGAAAACGTTGTGACGGTTGCAATGGATGTCCAGTACCGTGTTGCTGACCCATACAAATACCTATTCCGCGTAACTAACGCAGACGACAGCTTACGCCAAGCGACTGATTCTGCTCTACGTGCTGTTGTGGGTGACTCTTTGATGGATAGTATCCTGACAAGTGGTCGTCAACAGATTCGTCAAAGCACGCAAGAAACGCTGAATGAAATTATTGATAGCTACGACATGGGTGTTGTCATCGTTGACGTCAACTTCCAGTCGGCACGTCCACCTGAGCAAGTTAAAGATGCATTCGATGATGCTATCGCGGCTCGTGAGGATGAGGAACGTTTCGAACGTGAAGCAGAAGCTTACCGTAACGATATCCTTCCTAAAGCGACAGGTCGTGCTGAACGTCTGAAGAAAGAAGCATTGGGTTACTCTGAGCGCGTTGTAAACGAAGCGCTAGGTCAAGTAGCTCAGTTTGAAAAACTACTACCAGAATATCAAGCGGCTCCAGAAGTTACTCGTAACCGTCTGTACCTAGATACGATGGAAGAAGTTTACAGCAATACTTCTAAGGTTCTGATCGATTCAGAGTCAAGTGGCAACCTACTCTACTTGCCAATCGACAAGTTAGCGGGTGAAGGTCAAACTCAAACTAAACGTAAAACGAAGTCGACTTCGGCTTACGACCAAATTGAGCTTGAAACTCAGTCAAATGACACAACTTCAGACTCGCAATCTCGTACAACTGGTTCACGTCAAGGGAGATATTAAGAATGCGTAAGTTAATGATCCCTGTATTAGTCGTAACGATTGCATTGCTGCTGATGTCAGTATTCGTTATCCAAGAGGGTGAACGAGGCCTAGTAATCCGATTCGGTCGTGTCCTAGATGACAATGGCGTATCGAAGATTTACGAACCTGGTCTTCATTTCAAAATGCCTCTGTTTGATCGTGTGAAAACACTTGATGCGCGTATTCAGACAATGGATGGCCGTTCTGACCGTTTTGTAACGTCAGAGAAAAAAGACGTTATCATCGATACTTACGTTAAGTGGCGTATCGAAGACTTCGGTCGTTTCTACCTGACAACAGGTGGCGGTAATGTATTAACGGCTGAAGCGCTGCTTGAGCGTAAAGTGACTGACGTTCTTCGTTCTGAAATCGGTGCACGTGAAATCAAACAGATTGTGTCTGGTCCACGCAATAACGATGTTCTACCTGATAGCGTAGACAGTGAAGAAGTAACAACAGAAGCGGCAAAAGAAGCACTAGAGATTGATGGTGAGCGTGACAAGATCATGGCAAATGTACTGGAAGGTACACGTGATAGCGCGCTAACGGACTTAGGTGTTGAGATTGTTGATTTCCGTATGAAGAAAATCAACCTTCCTGATAACATCAGTGACTCTATCTACAAGCGTATGCGTGCAGAGCGTGAGTCAGTAGCTCGTAAACACCGTTCTCAAGGTCGTGAGCGTGCGGAAGTTATCCGTGCTCAAGCTGAGCTAGAAGTCGCAACGGTTCTTGCTGAAGCGGATAAGACTGCGCGAGTAACACGCGGTGAAGCGGATGCAAAAGCAGCGAAGATCTACTCTGATGCTTACAATAAAGACTCTGAGTTCTTTGGCTTTGTTCGTTCTTTGAAAGCGTACGAGAAATCGTTCAGCAACAAGAGTGACATTCTAGTATTGGATCCGAAGAGTGACTTCTTCCAATACATGAATAACGCGAACGGCGCACCAGCGAAGTAATCGCTATTAAGTTACGATAAAGGCTCCTTGATGGAGCCTTTATTTTTTTGTTTCTAGTACAAGTAGGTTAACTATGTCGAACTCATTATGGCTGGCATTTGGGCTAGTTCTTATCGTTGAGGGGTTAGGCCCACTGATCGCACCTAATGGCTGGCGCCGTATGGTTGCCGAGATGAGTCAACAGCCTGACAACCAATTACGTCGAGTTGGCGGCTGCCTAGTCGTTGCTGGCGCTGTTATCGCCTATATATTTAGTTAGCCCTAGAATTGCTAAGTGCTTACTAGTAGTGAGGAGGAGGCGTCTCTTCAGATTGATCGGCAAGATTCGAAGAGTCCATATTCTTCACTTTACCAACCACGTACTTCATCTGATCGCGCATCTTGGTGATTAGAAGCTGCTGCTGACTCAGCGCATCATTTAATTCTTCAATAGTTTGCTCTTGGAAAGCTAACTGACACTCTAGGTCATTTACACGGCTTTCTAACTGTTCAATTCGCTTTTCTGTCATCGCTAACGGTTCTTCGTTGTTAATAGTCCACGTCCCAAGCTTGGGCTATGCCAGCGGATGTGCCGGTAATGACGCGGTTCTGGCTATCAAAGGCTGCATCATACACCACTGCGCGTGGAGGGCGAGTATCTTTTAGTGGCTCCGCTTCAAAACCATCGACCCTTTTACCGCTTTGAGTGTTCCACACCATGATTCTGCTTGAAGGTGTTCCTGTCACTAAGTACTGGCCGTCATCGGAAAAACGCGCGGTAGAGAAAATAAGCTGGCGTGAAAAACTGCTCAGTTGAGAGAGCTTCTTTCCGGATGGGAGTTCCCACACAATCGCTTGGTTACCGCCGTCAGAAGTAAATGCTAACTGGCCATCACGCTGCAGGGCGACTCGATTGACTCTTTGCTCATGCTCAAAGGTATGAATGATTTGCCCAGTGTCGGTGTTCCAAAGGTAGGCTTTATAGTCGTTTCCTCCTGACAGAGCGAAGCGGCCATTAGGAGAAAGGGCGACGGAATTGACTTTTTCGTTATGGGCAAGGAACTCTAGACGCCGTCCGGTGACTAAGTTTACGTAGATGGCTTTGCCATTTGAGAGGCCGAGTAGTACTTGGTCCCCGTTACTTGCAATATCAATGTCACGGATTAGTCCATCAGAAATAGACCATAAGCCTTGCGCTTGAGTCCACGCTAAATCCCACACAGCAAAGTTTATTTGGGTAGCGGTGACGGCAAAACGGCCATTATCCGAAATTCGAATTTGCGAGACTGTGCTTGATTGAGGGTCTTGTGGGCCTAGAGAGGCTAGCTCTTGACTCTCAATAAGATCCCAAAGAACTAACTGATGTTCTCTGGAGTAGAGCAGGGCAAAGCGTGCATCTCGGCTGAGTGCAAAGCTAGTGGTACCTTGAGGCTCGATGGTCCAACGTTGTGCATCTTGGGTGGAGAAAAAACACCCATTTAACGAAAAGATGACAACCGCAATGATTAGTGAGTTAAAAATTATACGCATTAAGTCCAAATATCCGCTTGTTTACGTTTAATTAAAACGCATATTGGTTATATTGGTACAACATGCGAATGTGTACCAGTCTTTCTTAAAGAACTGTGCACAAAGACAAAAGTCTCAATTGGAGAGTTAAATGAAATCAATTTTTAAAGTGTCACTGCTTGCTGCAACTGTAGCACTGGCTGCTGGCTGTCAAAAAGAAGAAGAACCTAAAACAGACGCAGCACCTGCAGTAGAGCAAGTACAGGCGGAAACAGGTAAAGCGGTTCACTTTAAAACAGAAGATGACAAAGCGGCTTACGCAATTGGTGTCTCTTTTGCAAACTACCTGAATACAAGCTTAGACAAGCCAAACGAGATCGGTATTACGCTAAATAAAGATCTAGTACTGAAAGGTATTGAGCACGTATTCGCGGGTAACCCTGAACTAAATGAAGAAGAAACTCGTGCAGCTCTAGAAGCGCTAGACAAGCGTGTTGCTGAAACTATGCAAAAGCAAGCGGCTGAGAAAGCAGCAGCAGCGAAGAGTGAAGGCGATAACTTCCGCGCTGAATTTGAAAAGCAAGAAGGCGTTGTGAAGACTGACACTGGTCTACTTTACCAAGTAATGACACCAGCAGAAGGTGAGCAGCCAAAAGATACTGATACTGTTCAAGTACATTACAAAGGTACTTTGATCGACGGCACTCAATTCGACAGCTCTTACGATCGCGGCGAGCCAGCAACTTTCCCACTTAACCGTGTGATTCCTGGTTGGACGGAAGGCGTTCAGCTAATGCCTGTAGGTTCTAAGTTCAAATTTGTTATTCCGCCAGAGCTTGCATACGGTGAGCAAGATACACCGACTATTCCTGCAAACTCTACTCTAGTGTTTGAAGTTGAACTGCTGAAAATCGATAACGGTGAAGCAGCTCAATAAGCTTAAATAGCGAACATGTTAAAGGCTTGGATGATTCCAAGCCTTTTTTATTTCTCGCTATGATGAAACATAACTAACGAATTTTTTGTTCTAAATCACTAGATGACAGGTTAGCTAGGTGTGCTCTTCAAAATTTCTGATAAACTTACACCAATTTGTTGATTTTTCGCTCTAAGGCTTAAAGAAGTGACAACTACAGAAACAGTAAACACGGATATGCTGCTCGAAATGGAATCTGTTAATGTGATGCCATTTAGTGAGCACGACAAAATTATTCTTAGATCTTATGAAGCTGTCGTTGATGGGATTGCGAGTCTCATCGGTCCGTTTTGTGAAATCGTTCTTCACTCGCTTGAAGACTTGAACACCTCAGCGATCAAAATCGCTAATGGTGAGAACACCGGTCGTCAAGTTGGTTCGCCAATCACTGACTTAGCATTAAAAATGCTGCGTGATATTGAAGGTTCAGAGCGCAACTTTTCTCGTTCGTATTTTACCCGAGCGAAAGGTGGCGTATTGATGAAGTCAATCACAGTCGCTATCCGCAACGGTGAAAACCGCGTGATTGGTTTGCTTTGTATCAACGTTAATCTGGATGCACCTTTTTCTCAGGTTCTGCAATCGTTCATGCCAACGGAAGAGGCCAAGCAAGCCGCATCGTCGGTAAACTTTGCTAGTGATGTGGAAGAGCTGGTGGATCAAACGGTTGAACGTACGATCGAAGAAATCAACGCCGATAAGTCAGTGTCGAACAATACTAAGAATCGTCAAATCGTGATGGAGCTATACGATAAAGGTATCTTCGATATTAAAGATGCGATTAACCGTGTAGCCGATCGCTTGAATATCTCTAAGCACACCGTTTACCTCTACATTCGCCAACGTAAAACTGAGGATGATGAAAGTTGAGTCAGTTGACTTATACCTTAGTGGTGAATGGCTCGGTCTATGGCAGTCAATCTGCACGTAGTGCCTATCAGTTTGCTCAAGCCGTGATTGCTAAAGGGCATACCTTGGTTAGCGTTTTCTTTTATCAAGATGGCGTGACTAACGGCAGCGCGTTGACCGTTCCTGCCAATGACGAGTTTGACTTGGTTAAAGCTTGGCAAGAGCTTGCTCATGAACATAATGTTCGTCTTGAAACCTGTGTTGCAGCTGCGCTACGTCGAGGCATTGTCAGCCTGGATGAAGCGAATCAGCATGGCTTGAGTCAAAGCAACTTAGCGGAAGGTTTTCATCAAGCGGGTTTAGGTAGCTTGGCGGAAGCCATGTTAGTTCAAGATAGGGTAGTACAGTTTTGAGTCAGTTAACGTATCTCTTCCGTAGTGCACCTCATAGCCTTTCTTCGGGCCGAGAAGGGGTTGATGCCTTGCTGGCGGCTTCAGCGTACTGTGAAGACATCTGTGTCATCTTTATGGGTGATGGCGTCTACCAGTTGCTACATGGCCAACAAACGGCAGATATCTTAAGCAAAGACTACTCGCCGATGATGAAGCTATTTGACCTATATGATATCGAGCGGGTCTTCGTCTGTCAGAGCTCTCTGGAAGAAAGGGGCTTAGCGCAAGCTGACTTGGTCATCGATGCCCAGTCACTGACATATTCTGGGCTAAGCGAGCTGCTTCATAGCGCTGGTAAAGTACTTACATTCTAGGTGTCTTATGCTCCATATCGTTAAAAACATACAAGCGTTAGAAGAGGTGGTCTCTGTCTTTAGTGACGGCGATAGCTTGATTCTTATTGAGCAGGCGGTGTTTGCTGCTAACCCTCAGCATAAGGCATATCGTCAGATCCAAGGTCTGGATATCGCCGTACTTGTCAGTGATGCCAAAGCTCGTGGTATAGAGAATCGAATCAGCTCTAATATTGCACTTATCGATTATGATGGTTTCGTTGAATTGACCGTCACACACACAAATTCGGTGACTTGGGAGTAGCCGAATCTCACCGCTCGCTTCGTGTCGTCGGATGTTTACGCTTTTTTGCTCAGAGTTGAACAAAAAAGATCCGTATATTTCTTGACACACCTCTCACTGCTGAATAGAATTTTGCGTCCCTAACTGCCACTAGTAGTTAGGGATAGATTTTTCACAAAGCTTACTTTCAAGTAAATCAGGAGCTAGTTAATGGCAACTATTAACCAGTTGGTACGTAAGCCTCGTGCAAAGCAAGTTGTTAAAAGCAACGTGCCTGCACTAGAAGCGTGCCCACAAAAACGTGGTGTATGTACTCGTGTTTACACTACTACACCTAAAAAACCTAACTCAGCACTTCGTAAAGTATGTCGTGTTCGTCTAACGAACGGCTTCGAAGTGACTTCGTACATCGGCGGTGAAGGTCACAACCTTCAAGAGCACTCAGTTGTTCTAATCCGTGGTGGTCGTGTTAAAGACCTTCCGGGTGTACGTTACCACACTGTTCGCGGCGCACTAGACTGTGCTGGCGTAAATGACCGTAAACAAGGTCGTTCTAAGTACGGTGTGAAGCGTCCTAAGTCTTAATGGTATCCGTTAAGTAAGGCCAAACACTAAATTATTTTTAATTTTTTGAAAAAACTGAAAAGTTTTGGATAAAACCTGAAGAAGACAACGGAGAAAATCCATGCCACGTCGTCGCGTCATTGGTCAGCGTAAGATCCTTCCAGATCCAAAGTTCAAATCTGAACTGCTGGCAAAATTCGTTAACATCCTTATGGTTGACGGTAAGAAATCTACTGCAGAGAAAATCGTTTACACTGCACTAGATGCTATGGCTGAGAAATCTGGTAAAGATCACTTAGCTGTATTTGAAGAAGCTCTTGAAAATGTTCGCCCAGCGGTAGAGGTTAAATCTCGCCGTGTAGGTGGTTCAACTTACCAAGTTCCTGTAGAAGTACGTCCGGTTCGCCGTAACGCACTTGCTATGCGTTGGTTGGTTGAAGCTGCGCGTAAGCGTGGTGAAAAATCTATGGCTCAACGCCTAGCTGCTGAAATGCTAGACGCGTCTGAGAACAAAGGTACTGCGGTTAAGAAACGTGAAGACGTTCACCGCATGGCTGACGCAAACAAAGCGTTCGCACATTACCGTTGGTAATACCTTTCAGTGCCGCGGGAACCCTCGCGGCGCTACTCTAGTTCCTATGCGCAAGCCTAGGAACTATTGCTATATCTAGGGGTAAGGAAAATTGCCCAATGCAATCCTAAAATTATCTAGACATAGCAATAGTCCCTAATTCAAGAGGATTCAATCGTGGCTCGTAAAACACCTATTGAGCGCTACCGTAATATCGGTATCGTCGCTCACGTAGACGCAGGTAAAACAACCACAAGTGAACGTATTCTGTTCTATACTGGTCTTTCTCATAAAATCGGTGAAGTGCACGATGGTGCTGCTACCATGGACTGGATGGAGCAGGAGCAAGAGCGTGGTATCACAATCACCTCAGCTGCGACTACCACTTTCTGGCGTGGTATGGAAGCGCAATTCCAAGACCACCGCATCAACATTATCGATACTCCTGGACACGTAGATTTCACTATCGAAGTAGAGCGTTCACTACGCGTACTTGATGGCGCTGTTGTTGTGTTCTGTGGTTCATCAGGTGTTGAACCTCAATCTGAAACTGTATGGCGTCAAGCTGACAAGTACCATGTTCCACGTATGGTATTCGTCAACAAGATGGACCGTGCAGGAGCTGACTTCCTGCGCGTTGTTGATCAAATCAAAAACCGTCTTGGTGCGAACCCTGTTCCTATCCAGCTTAACGTTGGTTCGGAAGAAGATTTCAAGGGTGTTATCGACCTGATCAAGATGAAGATGATCAACTGGAATGAAGAAGATCAAGGTACGACCTTCACTTACGAAGATATCCCAGCTGATATGTTGGAAATCGCTGAAGAGTGGCGCAACAACTTAGTTGAGTCAGCGGCAGAAGCGACTGAAGAGCTGATGGATAAATACCTTGAAGAAGGTGAACTGACTGAAGCAGAGATCAAACAAGCTCTACGTACTCGTACACTAAATAACGAAATCGTACTGGCCACTTGTGGTAGTGCGTTCAAAAACAAAGGTGTTCAAGCGGTACTAGATGCAGTTGTGGAATACTTGCCTTCACCAGTAGATGTTCCTGCGATTAAAGGTATTGATGAAAACGAAAATGAAGTTGAGCGTCATGCAGACGACAACGAACCGTTTTCAGCACTAGCATTTAAGATCGCAACTGACCCATTCGTAGGTACGCTAACCTTTATGCGTGTTTACTCGGGTGTCGTGAACTCTGGTGATGCAGTTTATAACTCTGTTAAGCAGAAGAAAGAACGCTTTGGTCGTATCGTACAGATGCACTCAAATAAGCGTGACGAAATTAAAGAAGTCCGTGCGGGTGATATCGCGGCAGCGATTGGCCTAAAAGACGTGACTACAGGTGACACTCTGTGTGACCAGAACCATAAAGTGATTCTGGAACGCATGGAATTCCCTGATCCTGTTATTCAGATCGCGGTAGAGCCACGCTCTGTTGCCGATCAAGAAAAGATGGGTATTGCACTAGGTAAACTAGCGGCAGAAGACCCTTCTTTCCGTGTCGAAACGGACGACGAAACGGGTCAGACTCTGATCTCTGGTATGGGTGAGCTTCACCTAGATATCATCGTTGACCGTATGAAGCGCGAATTCAGCGTTGACTGTAATGTAGGTAAACCTCAGGTTGCTTACCGTGAAACGATCCGTGGAAGCGCGGAAGTTGAAGGTAAATTTGTTCGTCAATCTGGTGGTCGTGGTCAGTACGGTCACGTATGGATCAAACTGGAGCCATCTGAACCTGGCGAAGGTTTTGTCTTTGTTGACGAAATTGTGGGCGGTGTGGTTCCTAAGGAATACATCAGCTCGGTATCGAAAGGTATCGAAGAGCAAATGAACAGTGGTGTTGTAGCGGGTTACCCGGTACTAGACATTAAAGCAACGCTGTTCGATGGTTCTTACCACGATGTTGACTCTAACGAGATGGCGTTTAAGATCGCCGGCTCGATGGCATTCAAGAAAGGATCGCTTGAAGCGCAACCTGTGCTTCTTGAGCCTATGATGAATGTTGAAGTAACGACTCCTGAAGATTGGATGGGTGATGTTGTTGGTGACCTTAACCGTCGCCGCGGCATGATCGAAGGTATGGATGACGGTGTGGCGGGTATTAAGATCGTCCGCGCTCAAGTACCTCTATCTGAGATGTTTGGTTACGCAACTGACCTACGTTCTGCAACTCAAGGCCGTGCGTCTTACTCTATGGAGTTTAACGAGTACGCTGAAGTACCGAAAAACTTTGCAGATAAAATCATTGCAGCGCGTGGTTACTTATAAAACGTCTTGATCTGAAAAAAAAGTCTGGTTTTTTTTGAAGATCAATGCGTCCAAATATTGCGCTGACTGACGTTGGCGCATAAAATAGCAATTTCTGGCGCGTCTCGATCAATTCGGATCGTGGCGAATCATAACTAGGAAGGAACACGATCGTGTCTAAAGAAAAATTTGAACGTACTAAACCGCACGTTAACGTTGGTACTATCGGCCACGTTGACCACGGTAAAACAACTCTAACTGCTGCTATCTGTACTACACTTGCAAAAGTGTACGGCGGTGTTGCGAAAGACTTCGCATCTATCGATAACGCTCCAGAAGAGCGTGAGCGCGGTATCACAATCGCTACTTCTCACGTAGAGTACGACACTCCATCACGTCACTACGCACACGTAGACTGTCCAGGACACGCGGATTATGTTAAAAACATGATCACAGGTGCTGCACAGATGGACGGTGGTATCCTAGTTGTTGCTGCAACAGATGGTCCAATGCCACAAACTCGTGAGCACATCCTACTAGGCCGTCAGGTTGGTATTCCTTACATCATCGTATTCATGAACAAATGTGACATGGTTGATGATGAAGAGCTTCTAGAGCTAGTAGAAATGGAAGTTCGTGAACTTCTATCTGAGTACGACTTCCCAGGTGATGACCTACCAGTTATCCAAGGTTCTGCACTAGGCGCACTAAACGGCGAAGAGCAGTGGGAAGCTAAGATTGTAGAACTAGCAGAAGCGCTAGATTCTTACATCCCAGAGCCAGAGCGTGCAGTAGACATGCCGTTCCTAATGCCAATCGAAGACGTATTCTCAATCCAAGGTCGTGGTACAGTAGTAACTGGCCGTATCGAGCGTGGTATCCTACGTGTAGGTGACGAAGTAGAAATCGTTGGTATCAAAGAAACAACAGTAACTACATGTACTGGTGTTGAAATGTTCCGTAAGCTTCTAGACGAAGGTCGTGCTGGTGAGAACGTTGGTGCACTTCTACGTGGTACTAAGCGTGATGACGTAGAACGTGGTCAAGTACTAGCAGCGAAAGCTTCTATCAACCCACACACTAAGTTTGAGTCTGAAGTATACGTACTGTCTAAAGATGAAGGCGGCCGTCACACTCCATTCTTCAAAGGTTACCGTCCACAGTTCTACTTCCGTACAACTGACGTAACTGGTGATATCTCTCTACCAGAAGGCGTAGAAATGGTAATGCCAGGTGACAACATCAAGATGACTGTTGAGCTAATCGCACCAATCGCGATGGACGAAGGTCTACGTTTCGCAATCCGCGAAGGTGGCCGTACAGTTGGTGCTGGTGTTGTTGCTAAGATCTTCGCTTAATTCTTACGAATTAACTGAAATCTTGCACACTTCTTCTTTTTGAAGAATGAGCATCAGAAAAAGGGGAGCTTAGGCTTCCCTTTTTCATTTTGGTTATAAGGAAAATCGATGCTCTTATCGAGATCCTTGAATCCAATGTCTCCTTGATACAAACAGTTAGGTTCTATACCTACTACTTCGCTTCGCTCCTTGCCGTTTTTGGTTTCGTTCCTCACTTTTTTCTTGTTCTCTCTATAACCAATAGTTCTAAAATGAAGGTAAATTTAACTGGTAATAAGAATGATTCCTTTTTATATTTAACTCAGTTAAGAGGTTTGGGTTTCAGTATGTTTGTGTGTGTATGTCACGGTGTGTCGGATAAAAAAATCCGCAAACTCGTTGTGGAAGAGGGCGTGACGGATATTAAGGGAATTAAAAAGTGTACCGCTTTAGGCAGTCAATGTGGTAAGTGTGTACGAATGGCAAAAGAGATCATTAACGAATCAGCCGTTGTGATGTATAAGCAGGCGAGTTAACCTGCTCAAAATATAAGCTATTTTTTTGACAGCTTCTCATTTGGAACTAGAGTTAAAAGAGCCAAAGAGGAGGGCTTTGTCATGAAAGGCGATCCAATCATTATTCAACATCTCAATAAAGTGCTCGGTAATGAGCTCATCGCGATCAATCAATATTTCCTACACGCTCGTATGTATAAAGACTGGGGTTTGAAGCACCTCGCTGATAAGGAATACCACGAATCTATCGATGAAATGAAGCATGCTGATCATTTGATCGAACGGATTTTATTTCTTGAAGGACTGCCGAATTTACAGGATCTGGGCAAGCTCATGGTGGGAGAAGACACTAAAGAGATGCTTGAGTGTGATTTGAAATTAGAAATGGCCGCAATTCCAGACCTAAAAAATGCTATCGCTTATGCGGAAGATGTTCACGACTACGTTTCTCGAGATCTGTTCCAAGATATTTTAGAAGATGAAGAAGAACACGTAGATTGGCTCGAAACTCAACTTGGCCTGATTGATATGTCAGGTATTCAAAATTATCTACAAGCTCAGTATGTTGATGAAGATGATTAGATTGTAATCCACCGTATAAGACAGCGAAATTTCTCTCTTCATAACAGGTGAAAAATCGCTGTCGATCCCTATCACATTTCTCTTGCCTAAACTGCTTTCTTTCTGTACTATTCGTGCTCCTTAAACTCGGTCAATTATCTTTAGTTCCTTGCTTCCTCTGGACGACCGGGCCATTTGTGGAAGCTGAATAATCCGTAAGGAGCAACCCATGCGTCATTACGAAATCGTATTCATGGTGCACCCAGATCAAAGCGAGCAAGTTGCTGGCATGATCGAGCGTTACACTGGTTCAATCACTGAAGCTGGCGGTACTATCCACCGTCTAGAAGACTGGGGCCGCCGTCAACTGGCTTACCCAATCAACAAGCTTCACAAAGCTCACTACGTTCTTATGAACGTTGAAGCTGACCAAGCTGTTATTGATGAGCTAGAAACTGCTTTCCGTTTCAACGATGCAGTTCTACGTAACATGATCATGCGTACTAAAGCGGCTATCACTGAGCAATCTATCATGCTTAAGCAGAAAGAAGAGCGTGCTCCTCGTCGCGAAGAGCGTGCTGAAGCTAAGCCAGAAGCAGCTGCTGAGTAATTAATACTCAGAATTAGTACTAAGTCTGAATGTCTTGGTCTCGAAGTTCTCTTTTAGACCAACTCTTTATGAGAGACAGACAGGCTGACAACTTACTCATATTTAAGATCAGGAGATAGCCCATGGCTCGTTTCTTCCGTCGTCGTAAATTCTGCCGTTTCACTGCAGAAGGCGTACAAGAGATTGATTACAAAGACGTAGCAACTCTTAAAAACTACATCACTGAA
>Ga0209272_10000783_pt1 | contig 22920 bp, 18 predicted proteins | sample tdDd002_FD_187125 | JGI IMG/M metagenome (GOLD analysis project Ga0209272, IMG submission 187125) | Marine sediment microbial communities from the Atlantic coast under amendment with organic carbon and nitrate - tdDd00.2 (SPAdes)... | ecosystem: Environmental > Aquatic > Marine > Coastal >... | reverse complement strand
CGGTGTTCCTTAAGCACAGAGTCAACTTGACTCGCATAATCTTCCTTTACTAACTGTAATTTAATTACAGCATTCAAATCATCAGTGTTGGTTCTTGTGATATTCATTTTTCAGCTATTAGAATGATAAAACCTTTAAAATTGCAAAAAACCGCCACAAGCATGATGTTATACATCTTCAGCAGGGCGGTTTAAGGTTATTTTTCTGTAGTGCGGATGAAGGGACTCGAACCCCCACGCCTCTCGGCACTAGATCCTAAGTCTAGCGCGGCTACCAATTACGCCACATCCGCGGGTTAATTGCGGTGCAAATATAAACGTCTTTTTTTATTTGTGCAACAGTAAATTTAAAAAAAGATGAAGTTTTTTGATATTTTTTAGTCTCAGAATTTTCAAGCTCCTTTTAAAAACATAAAACCATTAAAAAAAACACCTCTTAACCACATCAACTACACCTCATTAAACACAGGTAGCTGTTTTTTCTCTATAAAGACGATAATCGAATTTATTTTGCACGTCTTAACTCAAAATTCTTTCCTAAGTATACTCTACGCACATCTTCGTCAGCGGCTAACTCTTCTGCAGTACCTGATTTAAGGATATTACCTTCGAACAAAAGATAAGCTCTTTCGGTTATCGAAAGTGTTTCTTGTACATTGTGATCCGTAATTAAGATCCCAATATTCTTATCTTTAAGCTTACGGACGATATCCTGTATATCTTCTACAGCAATTGGGTCTACACCAGCAAACGGCTCATCCAAAAGAATAAACTTTGGCTTAATAGATAAGGCTCGTGCAATCTCTGTTCTTCTTCGTTCCCCTCCGGAAAGTTGAATACCTAAACTCTTTCGAATTTTTTGAAGGCTGAACTCATTCAACATTTCTTCCAATCGTTCTTCTTGATATTCTTTAGTGAAATCAGACATCTGTAAAACAGCTCTGATATTATCCTCTACACTCAATTTTCTAAATACGGAAGCTTCCTGGGCTAAGTAGCCCACCCCCATTTGAGCTCTTTTATAAACAGGTTCTTTAGTAATCTCTCTTTCATCGAGATAAATTCGCCCACCATTTGGCTGAATCAATCCAACAATCATATAGAAAGATGTTGTCTTACCTGCACCATTAGGTCCTAGTAATCCGACAATTTCACCTTGTTTTACTTCTACCGATACACCTTTTACAACCGTACGGCTTTTATATTTCTTTACTAAGTTTTCAGCTCTTAAAATCATAAGAATTCTTTAGGTTTCGTCCCCAGTTTGTGCAAATATATGAAACTGTAGGGAATAGTTTTAACCTGATGTGTTAATATATCTTAGCCAAATCCTTTTTAAATCAGCTTTGTGCTTCTCTGAATTAGAAAGTCATTTGAAAGCCAGCCCTAATACCAAATGTCTCAAAATCTTGAGTTGGATTTGGTTCTGTATGAGTCAAACGCCACATGGCATCAACACGGAAAAATTTGAAAATATTCTCAATTCCTACGCTTGCTTCAAAATAAGGATCTTTCACATCAGACAATCCTACTGGAAACAACATAGCCGCCTTACTATTTTCTAGAGCACCATTATTTTTATCTGATAAGGTTCCCCACAATCCCTTTGCTGTTGCAACAGCTCGCCATTTCAACTTTTTGAACAGTGGAATTCGATTCATTATGAAACCGTGAAAATGATGTTCTAAGGATAAACTCACATACTGGTCACTGGCAAATTCAAAATAGTTCATCATATTAAATGCATAAGGATCGAAAGCATAAGTTTCATTCCCTTCGTGCAATGATAATAATGGATAAGGTACTTTACCCCAGAGTTTCGAGGCTGTTGCCAGATAGCGTAATTTTCCGAGTGGAGCTAAATCTAAGGTATGTTTAATACTTAAATCTGTTTTAAGATACTCATAATTGGAACCTAACAAGCCTTTAAATCCCATCGTTGTATAAAGATTTACAACAGGTACAGGTCCTCCAAAATGTCTCCTTTCGAACTCTCCCATAATTACCTTTTCGTTTCTTGTCCAACGGGTTTTTAGTTCGATCTCAGAAGCTTTAATTCCAGTAATTGGAACATTTCCATTAGGATTTACAAAGGGAACAATTTCGGTTGGCGATATATCACGGTAACGGAATTTGATTGTATTCATAAAGCCTTGAAACCACTCTTTTTCGTAATGTGCCTCGAACTGATTCATCATAGTCAGCTTATTATTAGGGTTTCTTTTTAGTAAAGAAGCCAAAATATTCCCTTCGGTAAACGCATTGGGACTCTTTCCTAACTGATGAATATCATGCTTGTATTGCATTCCAAAACTCTCGCGCGGCAATTTATCGATCATATACAAAAAGCCTAAACCATACTTAAATCGATTATCCTTATCGCCATATGCAACATGACCATTAAACATCACTTTAGTACTAAAATCATTTGACGTACGACCTCCAAACATAAATCTTTTTCCTTCAATCTCATTGAATGAAAACAATTTATAGTATGGCCCGTATTCAAACATGCCTTTGGTGTAATACCCTGTGACAAAAGTTTGAACAATATCAAAGATATTCTTATACAATGGAACATTTTGAATAGAGTCCACCATAGAATAAATTCCTGACTCTCGTCTGGATAGTTTAAAAGGACGGGCATCATCCCAATAAGCCGCCTCTTTTCCTAAAGCATCATCATTTACAATGACATTATTCTCCAGCTTGACAATTTCTTTTTCAATTGGCATATTCAGCTTTACATCCTGATATGATATGGATTTACGTCCAAAGAAGCCCATTTGACTTGTAGAATCCTTATTGGTCAGCATGAAATCAACAAACAAATCTTGTTTTTTCAAAAACCAAGTTGAATCATCAACTTTCTGAAACTCGTTTGTACTCACCAAATCTGTTACCCAGTTAAGGTTCACATCTTTGGTGATACGCATTTTCATTATATCAATAGCAAAGGTAGAGTCAGCCACCCAGAAATCACCAACAAAACAGGGCTCTAATTTCCTTTTCGGTTTAAAAGACATATGATAACACCAGTTACCGTCTCTATAAGCACTATCTGTAAGGTAATATTTGTAATAAGATAAAGCACCATCGGCAATAGGACTCACAAACCCCTTATTAAAAAGGTCGATAAAATTGTCGTAAATATTAATATTCTGGTGCAATTGCCCTGTAAACTGGGCTAGACTCGCATTATCTTTTATGCCCGACATTTTTGATGCCTTAATCACCTCACGCTCGAGCTTCGGGCTTTTTCGATAATAATAGTCAGACATCGATTCTGTTATAAACACAGGTAAATACGATTTTCCTGTTACAACCGAAGTATCTACATAATCGAAAACAAATTGAAACTGACGCATGATTTTTTTATTCTTAAAATCTTCGCCAATGTTATTTAAATCCATTTCCATTTTAGTGTAAGTCTCATACTGATAAGACTCTAATCGTGAAGGATCATTTTTTCTTTTACGAGCAATAATTTTTCTTAGTAGAATGTGTGCTGGATTCTCTCCGGGCACAACTTTAATTTCATTTAAGGCCACCGTTTCTGAATGCAACTCTATATTAACAGTCTGAAAAACGCCTTTTTGAATCTTATACACTCTTTCTTTATAGCCGACAAAAGAAACATGTAAAGAATCCGTAGGTGTTCGGGTCTCTAAGAAATAATTCCCATCAAAATCTGTTGTGGTTCCAATGGTCGTTCCTTTAAAAGCAATATTTACAAAAGGTAATGGCTCTTGGGTTTTAGCATCAACCACCTTCCCTCTAAGTTTTGTTACCTGAGCGAATACGGTTTGATTTATTCCTACCACAATAAGAACAAACAGCAATAATCTCTTAAATAATTTCAACATGCATACATATTATAAGTGAACATGAATGGTAATTCTTGTAATTTTAGAAAGCCCAGGCATTTTTCAGGGCTCCAAAGTTAACAATAAATCCATCCTGAGAAAGAAACTGATCTAAATGGATTTTATTGCTCAACGAATTACTCAAATGCTTTAGCCTGCTGTTTTTGTATACGTTTGGAGATACCAATTCCCACTTCGTACAATACTAATAATGGCAAACAAACCAAAACCTGTGAAAAAATGTCAGGTGGTGTAATTACGGCAGATAAAATCAAAATTAGTACAATAGAATGTTTTCTATATTTTCGTAAAAACTCAGGACTGACAAGACCGATTTTACTCAAGAAAAAGATTAACACGGGTAATTCAAAAATAATACCACTAGCTAATACTATTGACGTAATTGTTGAAATATATGAATTCAAGTTGATTTGATTTACAACTTGAGAAGACACATTATATGACCCTAAGAAATGTACCGACAATGGCGTTATAACATAATAACCAAATGCAACCCCTAGCGCAAACAGAAAACTTGTGTAAAAGATAGATCCGCGTGCGTGTTTTTTTTCAGAAGAATATAAAGCTGGTCTAACAAAACGCCAAAACTCAAAAAACAGGTAAGGGAATCCAGCAATTAATCCAATAACTAGCGAGACCGTAATGTGAGTTGCAAATTGACCTGCCATATTTATATTAATCACTTGAAAAGGCTTGGTGTTTATCTTTAATGATTCAACACCAACATAGTCAGCAAAAAGAGCAAACATTCGATTTGTAAAGAAGTCGACATTCTTTGGTGCTAATATAATTTTATCAAAAATAACATCGTAAAACACAAAAGCTGCTATAGCAAAAATCAATACAGCCAAAACGGCACGAATCAAGTGCCAACGCAACACCTCTAAGTGTTCGAGGAAACTCATTCCACTTTCTTCTTTCTCTGACATATAAAATCGATTACAATTAAAATTCCCTAACTTGAGTAGATAAACCTATGCAATATCCACATTAAAACAACATGAACAAACTAACATCAAGTTAAACAATACCTTCTTTCAAAATATCATGAAGATGTACCAGTCCAATATACTTCTCATTTTCGCAAACAACCAATTGAGTAATACTGTTTTTCTCCATTAAGTGGAAAGCATTAATTGCTAGCTCTTCTTTGCCAATTGTCTTAGGCGAAACAGACATTACATCCTTAGCTTTAAGAGGTTTAACATCCTCATACTGCTGCATCATTCTACGCAAATCGCCATCAGTAATAATTCCCAATAGCCTATCTTCTTCATCAATTACAGCAGCTGCACCCATTCTCTCTGAAGATATTTCTAAAATAACAGAACGAATCGGATCATCTAATTTTACCTTAGGAGCATTCTGCTTTGCTATAAGGTCACTAACTCTTAAGTATAATTTTTTACCCAAAGCACCGCCTGGGTGAAATTTCGCAAAATCCTGAGAACTAAACTGACGACTTTCCAGTAATGACACCGCCAAAGCATCACCAATTACCAATTGTGCAGTCGTTGAATTGGTAGGAGCCAAATTGTTAGGACAAGCTTCTTTATCAACAACAGCTTTTAATACATAGTCGGACTGTTTTGCAAGGAATGAATCTAAACCAGCAACCATTCCCACTAAAACATTTCCCATATTTTTGATTAACGGCGCCAAAACCTTGATTTCAGGCGTATTCCCGCTCTTGGATATACAAATAATGATATCGTCGGATCTTATCATACCTAGATCACCATGAATGGCATCAGCCGCATGCATGAACATTGATGGTGTCCCTGTCGAGTTTAAGGTTGCAACTATTTTATTAGCAATATTTGCGCTCTTCCCTATTCCTGTGACAACAACACGTCCTTTATTTTCTAAAATAAGCTCAACAACTTTAGCAAAATCATCATCAACATAATCAACAAGTTGACTAATTGTTCTTGCCTCTTCTATAATTGTATTTTTTGCTATTTCTTTAATTTTATCTATTGAATTCAAAACTTATCAGTATTAAATTATTAATATCTTTTTCACAAAAAGAAACAGATGAAAAATGAAGGAAAGTTAAAATCTGTTAAAAGATTTTAAGTTTTTGTTTTCTTCAAATGTTTATCTAAATTTAAAATACAAAAGTATTCATTTATTGAATAAAAAAAGACTGAACGAAGGTAAAAATCACACCTTTAAAAGTTAAATCTGAAAACATTTTTATTAGTTTCGCAAGTTCTCAGATTTATAAAAATACACAAAATTAGATAGAGTATTTTTTTTTGAAATTAGACTGAAGTATGTCAGCAATTTAAAAGAAAATCTTAAATATATTTAATGACAACAAATTACAGAAGATGAAAACGGAGTTTGAGCTAGTTAGTCATTTAAAGAAGAATTTTGGTTTTGACTCTTTTAAAGGTAGTCAAGAAGAAGTTATAAATAATGTCCTTAACGGTAACGATGCATTTGTATTAATGCCAACTGGTGGTGGCAAGTCGCTTTGCTATCAACTTCCAGCCATGATGCTGGAGGGCACTGCTATTATTATTTCACCATTAATTGCCCTGATGAAAAATCAGGTTGATGCCATGAGAAATTTTGGTGAAGACGACGGGGTCGCACATTTTATGAATTCATCCCTTTCGAAATCTGCAACTCTAAAAGTAAAAGAGGATGTCATTGAAGGCAGAACTAAACTTTTATATGTTGCTCCTGAATCTCTAACCAAAGAAAGCAATATTGAATTTCTTAAAAACATTAAGATATCATTCTATGCTGTAGACGAAGCACACTGTATATCAGAATGGGGACATGATTTTCGACCTGAATATCGCAAGATAAAACCTATTGTTGAAGAAATAGGCAAAGCTCCTATTATTGCTTTAACAGCAACCGCTACACCCAAAGTTCAACACGACATACAAAAAAACCTTGGCATGCTTGCCGCCAATGTTTACAAATCTTCCTTTAATCGCCCGAACCTATACTACGAGGTAAAACCTAAGGTTGACGCCACAAAAGAAATTATAAAATTTATTCGGAAGAACGAAGGTAAATCTGGAATCATCTACTGTCTTAGCCGAAAAAAGGTTGAAGAGTTAGCAGAAACACTTCAGGTTAATGGTATAAATGCTGTTCCTTACCATGCAGGCATGGACTCTGCCACCCGATCAGGCAATCAAGATAAATTCCTCATGGAAGATATCGATGTTGTAGTTGCAACCATAGCCTTTGGTATGGGAATTGATAAGCCAGATGTACGTTTCGTAATCCATTACGATATTCCTAAAAGTTTAGAAGGATATTACCAGGAAACAGGTCGTGCGGGTAGAGATGGCGGCGAAGGCCATTGCTTAACATTCTACAGTTATAAAGACATACAAAAACTTGAGAAGTTTATGCAAGGCAAGCCAATTGCAGAACAAGAAATTGGCAAACAACTCCTTTTAGAAACTGTTTCGTATGCAGAGTCAGCCGTATGTCGCCGAACAGTTCTTCTTCACTACTTTGGAGAATCACACTCGGAAGAAAATTGCGGCAGTTGCGACAACTGCTTACATCCTAAAAAAGAGTTTCAAGGCGAAGAGTATGTTGTTAAAGCTCTTAATGTTGTTAAAACAGTAAAAGAACGATTTAAAATTGACCACCTTGTTAATATCCTAACCGGAGAATCCAACTCTTCTACAAAATCGTACAAACACGATGAACTAGAGATTTTTGGTTGTGGTAAAGATAAAGATCAACACTTCTGGAACATGGTATTCCGCCGTTCTCTCATTCATCTATTTATTGAAAAAGATATTGAGCAATACGGAGTTATTAAAATTAAAAAAGAGGGACACGATTTCCTAGCGAATCCATCTCCATTCATGCTTACCGATGATCATGCTTTCGATGAGTCTGATACAGATGCTCCGAAATCTGCAGGGACAGCAGCTGTTGATACAGTTCTTTTAAAAATGCTTAAAGAACTTCGTAAGAAGATATCTAAAGTTAAAAACACGCCTCCTTACGTTATTTTTCAAGACCCATCTCTTGAAGACATGGCCATTCAATACCCTATAGACATTGAAGAAATGTCTCACATACAAGGTGTGGGTGCTGGTAAAGCCAAACGTTTTGGAAAAGAATTTGCTGAACTAATTGCAAAACATGTTGAAGAGAATGACATTGAGCGTGCTCAAGACATGGTTGTAAAGTCAATAGCTGACAAATCAAAATTTAAGGTATATATCATCCAAAGTGTTGATAGAAAAATGGATCTCGAAGACATTGCTGATGCAAAAGGAATGGAATTCGAAGATTTACTTAAGGAAATGGATGCCATTGTATACTCTGGAACCAAACTCAACATTAACTACTACATAGACGAGGTTATTGACGAAGAGAGACAAGAAGAAGTAATGGAATACTTTAATGAATCTGAAACTGATGACATTGAAGAAGCCTTAGACGAACTTGGAGAAGAGGATTATTCAGAAGATGATCTACGTTTGCTGAGAATAAAGTTCCACACCGAAAATGGCCTATAAAAAGACTCAAAGCTATCTCTAAAGAGATGGCTTTTTTTCTACATTAAAAATAAAAGAGCTAACTGATAATTGGAGAACGCTCAAAAGTTTTTGTCTCATCAAAAAGCTTTCGATAAGTAATATGCGTTTTATATATTGATGCTCCAATATGATCCATCATATGCATCATACGAGGATTAAAATCTCCAATCCAATTCATCTCAAGAGTCTTGAATGGAAAACTAGAATTAAAACCTTCTTTGGAGAATTGATAAATCATTGCAGCATCTATACCTTTTGATTGGAAAGCCGGTACAACTCCAAATATCAAACCAATTGCATTTTTATTTTTCTTGATATACTTATAATGCAAGAACTTAAGTTTTCCCTTTAATCCAAATTTACCATTTAAACCAGCCAAAACCTCATTCATATCAGGAGTCATGATGAAAAAACCAATCGGCTCATCTTTATGATAGGCAAACCAGAGTAATTTATCATGCAAAATTGACCTCAACGCATTGAATGTTTCCTGCGCTTCCTCATTAGACATTAAATCAACTCCAGGAATTGTCGAAACCCATGCCTCATTATAAATATGAACAAAATCTAAAATGAACTTCTCACGCTGTTTCTTATTATAATGAACAATGGAATAATCTGGATTTCTCTCTATCCTCTTAGCTTTCCAAGCAATTATCTCGCTCAAACTGTCAACAGAAAACTCTGTTTTATAAGTATACTGCTCAAAATAGGTCTTAAAACCATAAGATTCAAAAAGCCTACGGTAATAAGGCAATGAGTACGGCATCCCATATAATGGTTTATGAAATCCGTCAACCAACAAACCCCACCACTGATGACGTTCTCCAAAATTAATAGGGCCATCCATAGCTTCTACTCCTTGGTTCTTTAACCAGGTCATACAACAATCGAAAAGAGCATAGGCTGCATCCTTATCGTCAATGCATTCGAAGAAACCCATTCCTCCAGTGGGTTGAGAATTTAAATCCCGAGTTTTATCATCAACAAATGCTGCAACACGACCAATCACAACACCTTCCCCATTTTTTAATATCCAACGGCAACAACTGCCTCTTTGAAACATTTTATTTTGTTGGGGATCAAAAACTGCTTCAATTTCCCCATCTAAAGGGTGAATCCAGTTTGGTTCATTCTCGTATAAACGCACAGGTAGCTCCAGAAAACTTTGCTTTGAAAGTAAACTACACACCTCTTCTATTTGAAACTTTTCGTCCATTTATTATGCAGTTATAAATCCTAACTTAAACTTTTTTTCGATTCACAAAAGGTAATGCAATAACAGAAAGGGCTCCAAGTATAATAATCATAGCTGTCTGAGACCCATGAACAACTAAGGCAAAACTCTTAGAAAGTTTTTCAACATCTGGAGTATTGGGTAAGTAAATTAAAAGAGTACCTATTACCATAAAATGCCAAGCCCCAATGCCACCCTGTACAGGCGCAACCATACCAAAACTCCCCATCACAAAAACAGTAAGACCTGCCAATGCTGGTAAGTTCGAAGTAAAGCCGAAGCTAAAGAAGCAAATATAGGTCATCATATAATACATCAGCCAAATAAAGATAGTATGTAAAACAAAATAGAGTTTGTTGTCTAGCTTTCGAATGGCTCTGAATCCATCCATAAAATTTCCTAGTGTAAACATGATCTTCTTATAGAATACCGTATGCTTAAACTTTTTACGAAAAATATAAGACAACACTATAACACCCAACAAGACATATAAAGTTGCAGAAGATGCAAAAACAGATGACAATTTAGAACTAACTTGAGGGTTTCGACTCATAAAGTCTGCCAACACATCAAATTGAGACACCATAGTAAGCAGCAGAAATATTAAAAGCATCACAATATCAAGGGCTCTCTCAAGAACTACGGTACCAATAAGTTTCGAAAACGAAACATCTTCATACTTACTAATAACTCCACAACGAGAAATCTCACCCATTCTTGGTAAGGCTAAGTTGGCAAAGTAACCGACCATTACAGCCAAAAAAGTATTTGCAAAGCGTGGCTTTTTCCCCAAAGATTCAATCAACATATTCCATCGCAACGTTCGGCTAATATGACTTAATAAGCCAAAAGTAAGCGAAGCTAGAATCCAGAAATAATTAACCTGATTTTTTAGTATTTCAAAAATCTCTGATGTATCCTGACCTCTATAAATCAACCAAAATAGGAATGCACTTATGGAAAAGAAAATTAGGAATTTTATGCCTTTACTTATTGTATTCTTCAATGTTCTACGTTTTTATATGACATGATATACCTTAAGAATTCAAACAAAATTTATAATCAAAGTAATACATTTTGAAACTTGATTTTAACAAACAATCAAATTCAATTCTCCCCTATGAATATTGCTGAAATAAACAATTCTAAGTTTTCTTGTCAACGAATTTTAAAATTTCAACAAGTAAACCCTGTTCTTATGGTATTTAGTTCTAAATTTGCCGTAATTATACGACAGGCGATCTGCAAAAATAATGAAATGTTTGTAAAATACTTTGGTTTTTTAGCCTAAGAATAGAAGCTCCTGTTAAAAAAGTATTGAAGACCAGAATATGGGACACGTTAGAGCAAAAAAAAGTTTAGGCCAACATTTTTTAAAAGATTTAAATATCGCAAAGAAAATTGTTGACAGTTTAGATGAAGAAAAAATCAACAAGGTATTGGAAATAGGTCCAGGAATGGGCGTGCTTACTCAGTACCTTCTACCCAATAAAAATTTCGAAACGCATGTTGTTGAAATTGATACAGAATCAGTAGCTTATCTAAAAGAAAACTATCCAGAACTTGATGGTCGAATTATTAGTGAAGATTTTCTTCGATTTGATTTATCAAAATTATTTAATGAACCTTTTTCTGTTATAGGAAACTTCCCTTACAATATTTCATCCCAAATTTTCTTTAGAGTTCTTGATTATCGTGATCAAATTCCTGAGGTTGTTTGCATGATTCAAAAAGAAGTTGCCGAAAGAATGAGTGCTCAACCAAGCTGTAAAGCTTACGGTATATTAAGCGTTCTTATGCAAGCATTTTACGATATCGAATATCTTTTCACAGTAGGTGAAAAAGTTTTCGATCCACCACCGAGAGTAAAATCTGCCGTAATTCGCATGCGTCGAAATACAACCGCTGATTTAAACTGTAGTGAATCTCTATTTTTTAGAGTCGTTAAAACAGGTTTTAACCAGCGTCGTAAAACACTTCGAAACTCACTTAAAAGCATACTAGGCGATTTAAAACTCGAAGATGACATCATGGGACAAAGACCAGAACAACTTACCGTCGCAGAATTTGTCGAATTAACAAATAAAATTGACGCACTTCTAGCTAAGTAAATCTATTATTATAGCCTCGAAAATGCTTCTTTAAATTTGAGTTTCTATTACTTTAGCAACTATTTAATTATATTAGATGTTATTAGTAATCGGTCATACGATCAGACTTTCAACAAAAGACTATTCACATATAAGTAAATAAAAACATTCTGCATCATTTATGAATTCAGAAAAGTACTTTATGTGCCTATAATCTTTTAAGATCTATGTCCTAAAGAAATTCGTCACACACTCAAAAAATAAGATGTTATGCAATTTGAATTAACACGCGAATACATCGATGATCTAAGAATTCTTATAGATCAGAATAATGAGGCCGAAACAAAAATTAAAATTGAAGATCTGCATGCAGCTGATATTGCAGATATTCTAGACGAATTAAATACTGAAGAAGCCAAATACATCTTTTTACTTCTTGATAACGATACGGGTGCCGATGTCCTTTCTGAAATTGAAGAAGATGACAGAGAGCGTTTCATAAAGGTTCTTCCAATTGAGGTTATTGCTAAGAAATTCATCGATCACATGGATTCTGATGATGCTGCCGACCTTATTGGTGGACTCCCAGATGAAAAACAAGAGGAAATTCTTTCGCAGATAGAAGATGTTGAAACTGCAGGAGACATTGTAGACCTTCTACATTACGATGAAGATACTGCTGGTGGTCTGATGGCAAAAGAATTGGTTATCGTCAACGAAAATTGGACGGTTTTAACCTGCCTGCGTGAACTTAGTCGTCAAGCAGAAGATATTGATGAAATTTACTATGTATATGTTGTTGATGATGACAATAAACTTATAGGAACACTTTCTCTAAAAAAGATGATCCTGAGCCCGACATCAGCCAAAATAATTAATATATATGAACCTGATGTTATGTCAGTTCATACGGATGAATCTGATGAAGAAGTTTCTCTTATTATGGAGAAATATGACCTGGTAGCCCTACCCGTAGTTGATAGTATTGGTCGCCTAATGGGAAGAATCACCATCGATGACGTTGTAGATGTTATTCGTGATGAAGCGGAAAAAGATTACCAAATGGCATCGGGTATCTCCGAGGATATTGAATCCAATGACTCCGTATGGTTACAAACCAGAGCACGGCTTCCCTGGCTTTTAATTGGATTAGTTGGAGGTATTTTTGCAGCCAAGGTTATTTCAATTTATGAAACCGGTTTAGATGACACCCCTGCAATGGCATTCTTTATTCCTTTAATTACAGCAATGGCAGGTAATGTTGGCGTTCAATCATCAGCAATCATTGTACAAGGTATTGCCAGTAATTCTCTTGGTATTGAAAGTACTTTTAGTCGATTAATGCGTGAACTTGGAGGCGCCCTAATCAATGGACTAACTTGCTCTTCTCTTCTACTTTTATATAATTATTTCTTCAGCGACTCTTTCGCATTAACGATTTCCGTATCCGTAGCCTTATTTGCCGTTATTATTTTTGCCGCAATTGCAGGAACTCTAATACCCTTAATGCTAAATCGTGCTAAAATTGACCCAGCTCTTGCCACAGGTCCATTTATTACAACTTTGAACGATATTGTTGGCCTACTAATTTACCTTGCAATTGGCGTTTACTTTCTAACCTAGCATAACTGTTCAATGTATTTTCTAACAAATCGGAAATAAAATCGATTTGTTAGATTCTCTAATTTAAAATCACCTCTATACCGTCTAATCAAAAGCCTGTTTCATTGATGATTCGAATAGACTATCACTCTTTCATACCATAATATACAAGATTTACTCAAAATCGAAACATCTCCTCAACTCACTCTCTTACAGAGAGAAACCTTTTTCTCTAAATTTGATCAAAAAAAGCTCGGCATATACGACTTATTTTTTAGGCTTTTTCTTAACTTTGCGTGGAACTAAAACAATCCACATAAAGCACTATATCCTAGTGCTTTAATACACTTGTTTCAGTTCTATAATTATTTTGCTGTAAAGATATTTTTTGCACACTTAAATTACCCCAAAAAAAGAATCATGAAAAGAGCTCTAATCAGTGTTTTTGATAAGACAAATGTTGTTGAATTTGCTAGAGAACTAGACAAGCTAGGATGGGAAATTATTTCTACTGGTGGTACTTCTGCAAAATTTAAGGCTGAAGGAATTCCTGTTATGGATATTTCAGACTTAACTCAATTCCCAGAATGTTTTGATGGTCGTTTGAAAACAATTCATCCACATGTTGAAGGTGGTATTCTTGCTATTCGCGATAACGAGATACATCAGAAGCAAATGAAAGAGTTGGGAATCGATCCAATCGATATCGTGGTTTGTAACCTTTATCCATTCAAGGAAACTGTTTTAAATCCGAAATCAAGCCACGAAGATATTGTTGAGAATATTGACATAGGTGGGCCAACTATGCTTAGAGCAGCAGCTAAAAACTACAATTTTGTTTCCGTTATTACAGATCCTAAAGATTACGATACTGTTATTGCAGAGCTTAAAGATAAGGGCGATACAAGTTTCGAAACAAAAGAGTACTTAGCAGCTAAAGTTTTTCAACATACAGCTCACTACGATGCTTTAATTTCGAACTATTTCAACACAAAGCTGGATATAAAATCTCCAGATACAATCACTTTAACTTACGAGAAAAAGCAAGATCTTAGATATGGTGAAAATCCACATCAGAAGGCTAGCTTCTATGCTCAAATTAAAGAAACTGAAGGTACACTTACTGCTGCAAATAAAATTCATGGTAAGGAACTTTCGTATAATAATATTGGCGACACAGATGGAGCTCTTGAAACTCTTAAGGAATATTCAGAGCCAACCATTGTAGCAGCAAAACATGCAAATCCTTGTGGTATTGGTAGCGCACCTACTATTGCTGAAGCATTCAAAAAAGCTTATGAAGCAGATCCTGTTTCTATCTTTGGTGGTATTGTCGCTTCGAACCGTGAAATTGATGCAGCTACTGCTGAAATTATGGGTACAATCTTCCTTGAGGTTATTGTTGCTCCATCATTCAGCCCTGAAGCACTAGAGATATTAACTAAGAAAAAGAACTTAAGATTATTGGAGCTTCCAGAAATCTTAAAAACTGGATATTCAACATTCAAAGCACGTACTGTTTTAGGAGGCTTATTGATTCAGGAGCAAGATCAGAAATTATTTAACGATGGACTGAAAGTTGTTACTGAACGTCAGCCATCTGAAAAAGAAATGGAAGATTTAATGTTCGCATGGAAAGCTGTAAAGCATGCTAAATCAAACGGTATTGCTATTGCCAAAGACTTAACTACAACTGGAGTAGGTCCAGGACAAGTTAGTCGTATTTGGGCATTAGAAAATGCCATTCGTCAAGGCGGAGACAATATCAAAGGAAGTGCAATGGCATCGGATGCTTTTTTCCCTTTTGGCGATTGTGTTGAGGCTGCTAACGAAGCTGGAATTACTGCAATTATCCAACCTGGAGGTTCAATTCGTGATCAAGAATCAATCGATTTAGCGAATAAGTATGGTATTGCAATGGTATTTACAGGAATGCGTCATTTTAAACATTAAAAATATATTCAGAATCTTTGTTTCAAGCAGTGTATTAATCCTAAGAAACTTGCTACCTTAGGATGCTTTTAAACTTAGAGGACAAAGCTCTGAAAATATAACACAGATAAAACCGAGAGACACACGACTATATGGGATTTTTTTCATTCATGACACAGGAAATTGCCATTGATCTGGGAACAGCAAACACAATTATCATTTGTGATGATAAAATTGTGGTTGACGAACCTTCGATTGTGGCACTAGACCGACGCACCGAGAAAATGGTGGCTATTGGCGAGAAAGCGCGCCAAATGCAAGGTAAAACTCACGATAACCTTCGTACAATCCGTCCCTTACGAGACGGTGTAATTGCAGATTTTAATGCTGCCGAACAAATGATTCGTGGGATGATCAAAATGATCAACAAAAAGCCACGTCTGTTTCCTCCTTCGTTGAGAATGGTTATTTGTATTCCATCGGGTAGTACCGAGGTTGAAATGCGTGCTGTTCGTGATTCATCGGAACATGCTGGAGGTAGAGACGTATACATGATTTATGAACCAATGGCAGCTGCTATAGGTATTGGAATTGACGTTGAAGCTCCTGAAGGAAATATGGTCGTAGATATAGGAGGTGGTACAACTGAAATTGCCGTTATTTCTCTTGGAGGTATCGTTACTAACAAATCAATTCGAATTGCTGGTGATGATTTAACTGCAGATATTCAGGAATACATGCGTCACCAACACAATATTAAGATTGGTGAACGTACAGCCGAAGATATCAAGATTCATGTTGGATCTGCACTTTCTGAATTAGAAGAACCACCAACTGATTTCCGTGTGCAAGGACCGAATCAGATGACTGCTCTTCCAATTGAGATTCCTGTTTCGTATCAGGAAATTGCACATTGCCTTGAAAAATCAATTTCAAAAATTGAGATTGCTATTTTGAGTGCTTTGGAGCAAACACCTCCTGAATTATATGCAGACATTGTGAACCGAGGAATTTATCTTGCTGGGGGTGGTGCTCTACTTCGTGGACTTGATAAGCGTTTAATGAATAAATTAAACATTCCATTCCATATTGCTGAAGATCCATTGAGAGCTGTGGCAAGAGGAACTGGTGTCGCACTTAAAAACGTGAACAACTTCTCATTCTTAATGAGATAAAAACATAGCAAATGGAATTACAACAATGACATTTGCGAGTTATAGCTTGTTGGTTAGTTATTTCGGTAACTAACCAACAAGTACTAATTAAAAACCGCTTACCCTTTTATAATTGAATGAAGAATCTACTCCAAATCATTGTCAGATTTCATTTCACAATTCTATTTTTAATAATAGAATTAGTTTGTCTTTTACTCATTGTAAATAACAACAATTATCACAAAACGGTATTTTTAAATTCCAACAATGCCATTAGCGGAGGCATATACGAAAAGGTAACTTCTTTCTCAGATTATATTCGGTTAACTGAAATTAACGATAAATTAAGCACTGAGAATACACTACTCCATAATTTGCTTGCTGAAAACTATAAACTCTCAGCGGATTCATTTTTCTATTACGAAGACTCCCTCTTTAAACAACAGTATGTTTATCGTTCTGCCAAAATAATTAACAATTCGATCAACAAACAAAGAAATTACATAACCCTTGATAAAGGGCGAAATCAAGGAATAAAACCCGAAATGGGTGTCATTACGAGTAATGGTGCTATCGGTATTATTAAATCTGTTTCAGATAACTACTCTACCGTACTTTCTCTACTAAATAGTAGATTGAAAATATCAGCAAAAATAAAGAAGAACAACCACCATGGTTCACTATATTGGGATGGCAAAGACTATAGAAAAGCCAGACTGACTGAAATTCCATCTCACGTAGATATTAATGTTGGAGATACCATTATTACTAGTAGCTACTCATCTGTATTTCCAGAGGGTGTGCTACTTGGAACTGCTGATGAAATATTACCCACAACAGGAGGGAACTTCCGTGAAATTATCATCCTGTTAAGCAACGACTTCAACCAATTGTCATACGTTAATGTCATTGGTGATTTATTAAAAAACGAACGAATAGAACTAGAGACCGAGGTTGAAAAATGAATTTCATAGTTAAAAATATTATCCGATTTATAATACTAATCTTACTTCAGGTTACTGTATTTAATAATATTCAGTTAAGTGGTTTCATCAATCCATATCTGTATGTTTTATTCATTTTACTATTACCTTTCGAAACGCCTCCCTGGCTCTTACTAATTCTTTCATTTTTTATGGGGCTCAGTATAGATATCTTTTCAAATACAATTGGAATTCATGCCTCAGCTTGTGTCTTTATGGGTTTTATTCGCCCCTTTATTTTAAATTACATTTCAGTTCGAGACAATTACGAATCGAATATTGAACAAGGGCTTTACGTTTATGGTTTTTCTTGGTTTTTTAAGTACGCTCTCATACTAATTCTTGCACATCACAGCTTTCTATTCATCGTGGAAGTCTTTTCCTTTCAAAATTTTGGTGATACATTAATTCGAATCTTATTAAGTAGTATTTTCACACTAATTCTTGTCATTACAAGCCAGTTTATCATTTCTAAAAAATAAAATTGTCTGAACAAATATGAATAACTTTTCAAACCGTAAATTTATCATTGGAAGCATATTCGCTTTTGTTATTCTAGTATTCTTAATCAGACTTTTCAACCTTCAAATAGTTAACGACAAGTATAAGCTATCTGCCGAGAGCAATTCTCAGCGAAGAGTTACACAATACGCCGCTCGTGGGCTAATTTATGACAGAAATAATGAACTTCTGGTATACAATCAGGCTGCTTACGACTTAATGATTATACCACGCCAGGTCAAAACTTTTGATACTCTGGATTTTTGTTTCCTACTCGGCATCGACAAAGAAGATGTCATCAAAAGAATCAAAAAAGCAAAAAGACATTCCCGCTACCGTTCATCTATATTTATCAAGCAACTTTCCTCTGAACGCTATGCAGTTCTTCAGGAGAAATTATATAAGTATCCCGGTTTTTTCGTTCAAACTCGTACGCTTCGTAAATACCCTCATCAAAATGCAGCACATACTTTAGGGTACTTGGGCGAAGTAAATGATAGGAATATCAAAAAAGACAAGTACTACTCTCAAGGTGACTATATTGGGAAAAGTGGTATAGAAAATACTTACGAAGAAGTTTTGCGCGGTGTAAAAGGCTTAAAAGTTTATTGGGTTGATGTTTACAACCGTATAAAAGGCTCTTTTCACGATGGTGGCTTAGATAAAAATGCTATTGAGGGGAAAAATATTAAAACAACATTAGACATCAACTTGCAGGAGTATGGCGAAAAACTCATGCAAAATAAAAAAGGTGGTATCGTTGCTATTGAGCCCAAAACAGGTGAAATTCTTGTTAAACTATCAAGTCCTGGTTACGATCCAGAAATGTTTGTTGGCCGTGCTATGTCGAAAAACTACCGGAAACTAGCCAACAACGATACCCTAAGACCATTATTCGATAGATCGATGATGGCTACCTACCCTCCTGGATCTATATTCAAACTTGTGCAAGCTCTTATTGGTCTTCAGGAAGGCCTTATTACACCAAGAACTCGTATTAAATGTCAAGGAGCTTATTATTCGGGACGATTCAAAATGGGCTGTCATCACCATAAATCACCACTTGATCTTAAAGAATCAATTCAACACTCTTGCAACACATATTATGCTCAAATTTTCCGCGATATGTTGGATGCACCTAGGTTTGGATCTATTAACGAAGGCTATGCAAATTGGAGAAAGCATATTACTTCATTTGGCTTTGGATCAAGATTAGGTACAGATTTACCTAACGAACTAACTGGTCTTATTCCGAAAGCAAGTTATCATGCCAAGGTTAATAGAACACAGAATTGGAAATCATTAAATATTGTGTCTATGGCTATTGGCCAAGGTCCACTATTAATTACGCCACTTCAGATGGCAAATATGGTTGCCTGTATTGCCAACAGAGGCTATTATTATACGCCTCACATTGTAAAATCTCTAGGTCAAAATGAACATATAGACTCTAAATTTCTAAAAAAGAATCACACGTCAATTGATCCCCAATATTTTGATCCAATAATTGAGGGTATGGACCTTGTTGTTCATGGCGGAGAAGGAAGTACAGGGCGATCATCAGCAATCAACGATATTCGAGTATGTGGTAAAACAGGAACAGTACAGAACCCTCATGGCGATGACCATTCTGTTTACGTCGCTTTTGCTCCCAAAGACGATCCCAAAATTGCTTTGGTTGTTTATGTAGAAAATGGTGTTTGGGGATCAAGATATGCATCTCCCATATCAGGTTTAATGATTGAAAAATACCTAAAAGGCGAGATCTCTAAAAACAAAAAGTACCTTGAGAAAAGAATGATGGAAGCCGATTTAATCAGCCCAAAAGAAGAGAACAGTAAAGAAAATAGCCATGAATAGAAAAATAAGCCTGATTAAAAATCTTGACTGGATGACCATTATGCTTTATGCTCTATTGGTCCTTTTAGGGTGGATTAACATATATGCTGCCGTTTACAACGAAGAACATCAAAGTATACTGGATGCAAGCCAGCGTTACGGCAAACAATTAATTTGGATAGGTGCTGCATTTTTCATCGCCATCATAATTCTTACAATTGAAAGTAAATTCTATTCAGCCTTTGCCTATCCCACCTTCATATTAATGATTTTACTTCTGATAGCTGTATTAGCTTTTGGTGTGAAAGTTAATGGAGCACGTTCTTGGTTTCAACTTGGATCTATCCGTTTTCAGCCAGCTGAATTTGCAAAATTTGCAACTAACCTAGCAATAGCCAGATACCTAAGCCAATACAATTTTAAAATACACAGAATAAAATCCTTATTCATAACAGGCCTAATCCTTTTTACTCCTGCTGTATTAATTCTATTGCAAAATGATACGGGATCAGCTTTAGTTTATTCCGTTTTCATACTCGTTCTTTACAGAGAAGGCCTGTCTGGTTTTGTATTATTCCTAGCTCTCTTAGCAGCCATTTTCTTTGTTTTTACTCTCATCTATTCCAGTTTTACCGTTGCAATACTCATTTTAACAATTGCTGCGTTAAGCTTAAAAATGATTGGCGTTCAAACAAAACAAATCGCGATTGCACTCTCATTACTTGCAAGTAGCTTTGGAGTATTATGGCTGATTAATAAGTGGGCTGATTTACAATTTGGTAATTTCACCTTGGTCTTAACCAGCACTATTTTAAACGCCATACCTTTTCTTATCTATATTTATCGAAATAGAATTAAGAAAGCAGCACTTGTTGTTTTATTAGTAATAGCTAGTTTATTCTATACCTTTTCGGTTAGTTATATCTTCGACAGCGTACTAGAACCTCATCAACAACATAGAATTAATGAGCTATTAGGTATCCAGTCTGATCCATATGGCGCAGGCTACAATGTCAACCAATCTAAAATTGCAATCGGTTCAGGAGGTTTTGCAGGTAAAGGTTTTTTAAATGGAACACAAACCAAATTTAACTTCGTACCTGAACAAAGTACCGACTTTATTTTCTGTACTGTTGGTGAAGAATGGGGTTTTTTAGGATCTACCTTCGTTCTCATTTTACATCTAAGCCTTATTCTGCGATTAATCTTCCTTGCAGAAAGGCAACGGTCGAGCTTCAGTCGAATCTACGGTTATGGGGTTTCTGCAATTCTATTCTTTCATATTGCTATTAATGTAGGCATGACAATAGGTTTAGCTCCTGTAATTGGTATTCCTTTGCCCTTCTTTAGCTATGGAGGCTCATCTCTCTGGTCTTTCACAATACTACTCTTTATATTCCTTAGACTGGATGCGAACAGATTAGAACTGCTTAGATAGCCTCTTAGATTTTCGAACTCATTTACACATCGTAATCACTCCATGACTGACGAAGAAAAAAATGACCTTGTAGAGCAATTTGGAGGAAAGATATCGAGACTTTCTCATCGCATGATATTAGACTCAGAACTAGCCAAGGAAGCTGCTCAAGAAGCATGGTTCGAAATTCTAAAAAGCTTGAATCATTTTAACAATGATTCAAATATATCGACTTGGATCTATACGATTACAAAAAGAACTATTCTACGCTATGCCAAATCTGAAAGAACTATAAAAGCGGCTGAATTTGACGAACATTTCAATCATGAACCTATTGATTATAAAGGTACAGAAGAAAACAAGGAACAATGGGTTAAAGAAAAGTGTGATTATTGCCTTACTGCTTTTTGCCATTGCCTAAGCAATGAAGCCAGACTTATATTTTTATTTCGTGATTTAGCTGAGTTAAACGACTCTGAAATTGCGAGCATAATGGAGATTAAAGTCGAAAACGTCAGAAAAATCGCTTCTCGCTCTAAAGAGAAGGTCAAACGCTTTATGCACAAAGATTGCATACTAATCAATCCTAATGGAAACTGTCGTTGTCGTATTCAAAAACAAATACAAACAGTTGATTTGTCAACTGAATACAAGAAGCTAAAAAAGGGAGTAAGCTTAGTAGATCTATTCAAAAAGTTCGAGAAAGACCTGCCCAGAAAAAATTATTGGAAAAAATATATCCAATAAGCTGTCACAGATTATTCATTCTCTCCACTAAACAGTTATATATTTAAACTTAAATGGAAAAAAATGAAAAAAGCAATCATTAAATCAGAAGGCAACAATTATTCGGCTATAGAGATTGGAAAGTTCAATGATATAAATCAATATTCTTTTCCTCATCCAAAACTAGAAAAAAGTATACCAGGTAAACTATTTATAAGTGAATTAATAAAATCTACGGGGACTGAAATTTCAATTCAGGCTTTACCTGCCAATACAGATATTCCATTTTTACATTCCCACAAGGAGCATGAAGAAATCTATATCTTCCTTAAAGGTAGTGGGCAATTTCAAGTCGACAACAATCTTTTTGATATTCAAGAAGGATCTATTGTAAGAATTGCTCCCAATGGCAAAAGAACTTGGAGAAACAAATCAGATGATTCAATGCTATTAATCGTTATTCAGGCAAAAGCAGAGAGTTTGCAAAACTATTATGTGAGTGATGGATTTAAAGCAAATGGTCAAATTTTAAGATAAGACAAGATCTAATTGAACAAGTGCATTAACATCAAACGGAACATTCTGGACATATAACAAATCAATATTAAAGCCCTTACAAAACAGCAAACATAGAAAAGCCTGCTAATAATTTAGCAGGCTTTTGTATAAGAGTTTATTGAGTCTTACAACGCGTTAACGTGTGAAGCTAATTTCGATTTTAAGTTAGCCGCTTTGTTTTTGTGAATAATGTTGATTTTAGCCAACTTGTCCAACATAGCAGTAACTTTAGGTAGCAACTCAGAAGCAGCTTCCTTATCAGTTGTCGCACGTAAATTTCTTACGGCATTTCTGGCAGTCTTAGCATAGTACTTGTTATGCACTCTTCTAGCCTCAGACTGACGAATTCTTTTAATTGCGGATTGATGATTTGCCATCTCTTTATTGTATCAAATTATTTAAAACTGTAGTCCGTACGGGAATCGAACCCGTGTTACTAGAATGAAAATCTAGCGTCCTA
>Ga0209272_10000778_pt1 | contig 22996 bp, 17 predicted proteins | sample tdDd002_FD_187125 | JGI IMG/M metagenome (GOLD analysis project Ga0209272, IMG submission 187125) | Marine sediment microbial communities from the Atlantic coast under amendment with organic carbon and nitrate - tdDd00.2 (SPAdes)... | ecosystem: Environmental > Aquatic > Marine > Coastal >... | reverse complement strand
TCATCCACTTAAGCATGGTGATGTTTGAGTTTAGGTATTCTTCAATAGACTCTTGAGACAGCTTAACTGTACAACCTGCCGCTGAACGCTCTGCTGACGCATCCGATAGTTCGAAGGCCTGCTCAACCGTTAGGTGCTCAACGCCTTCGATTTCTAGTACGCGACCGGAGAATTCGTTAATCTTACCTGCTTTCTCAACCGTCAATAGACCTTGTTGAATTGCGTAGTAAGGAATCGCATGTACAAGGTCACGTAGCGTAATACCCGGCTGCATTTCACCTTTAAAGCGCACCAAGATTGACTCTGGCATATCCAGTGGCATAACACCTGTCGCCGCAGCGAATGCAACCAGACCGGAACCTGCTGGGAATGAAATACCTAGAGGGAAACGAGTATGCGAGTCACCACCTGTACCTACAGTATCAGGCAGAAGCATACGGTTTAGCCATGAGTGGATTACACCATCACCCGGACGAAGTGATACACCGCCACGGTTCATGATGAAGTCAGGTAGTGTGTGGTGTGTGTTTACATCGACTGGTTTTGGATACGCAGACGTGTGACAGAATGACTGCATCACAAGATCAGCTGAGAAGCCCAGACACGCAAGGTCTTTTAGCTCATCACGAGTCATAGGACCGGTTGTATCCTGAGAACCAACTGTCGTCATCTTAGGCTCACAGTATTGACCTGCACGTACGCCTTCAACGCCACATGCTTTACCCACCATCTTCTGAGCTAGTGTGTAGCCTTTGTCAGATTCAGAAGGGTCAACTGGCTTAGCAAACAGATCTGTTTCTTCTAAACCAAGTGATGCACGAGCACGGCTTGTTAAACCACGACCGATGATAAGTGGAATACGACCACCAGCACGAACTTCATCAAGCAGTACTTTGCTCAGTTCAAAGCTAGAGATCTCTTCACCGTTTTTACGTACAACGCCTTCGTATGGGAAGATATCAATGACATCACCCATGTTCATGTTCTGTACGTCTAGTTCGATTGGGAGTGCGCCAGAGTCTTCCATTGTGTTGTAGAAGATAGGAGCAATCTTACCGCCTAAACAGATACCACCAGTGCGCTTGTTTGGTACGTATGGGATATCTTCACCCATAAACCAAAGCACTGAGTTAGTCGCTGACTTACGAGAAGAGCCCGTACCAACAACATCGCCCACGTAGGCCAGTGGGATGCCATCTTTTTGTAGCTCTTCAATCTGATTGATAGGACCAACGCTGCCTGGTTGATCTGGCACAATGCCATCACGTTCCATCTTCAGCATCGCTTTCGCGTGTACAGGGATATCAGGACGAGACCAAGCATCTGGTGCTGGAGACAAGTCATCGGTGTTGGTTTCACCAGTAACTTTAAATACTTTAACAGTAATCTGTTCCGCGATTTTCTTCTTCGATGTGAACCATTCTGCGTCCGCCCATGATTGCAGGACTTGCTGTGCGAATGCATTACCAGCTTTGGCTCTCTCTTCTACATCATAGAAAGCATCGAACATCAGTAGGGTATGAGACAACGCTTTAACAGAGATTGGCGCTAGTAGGTCATCGTCTAGGAATTCAACTAGAGGAGCGATGTTGTAACCGCCTTGCATCGTACCTAGTAGCTCAGCAGCTTTTTCACGGCTTACTAATGGTGATTCCACTTCACCTTTTGCTACCGCCGTTAGGAAACCTGCTTTTACATATGCAGCTTCATCTACACCCGGTGGGATACGGTTCTCTAGTAGGTCAAGAATAAATGCTTCTTCACCTTGTGGGGGATTTTTCAGAAGTTCAACAAGTCCAGCAACTTGTTCAGCGTCTAGCGGTTTAGGAACAACTCCTTCGGCAGCACGCTCTTCGACGTGTTTACGGTAGGCTTCAAGCACGACTTTTTTCCTCTCATTGCGGTTCCTCCTTTTTAATTACTATTTTTCAAAGTAAAGGAGTGAACATCCTTGGAAACTTGGCTCTCCATTGCCCTTGTTTTCATTCAATTCTGATTGAGAAACAGCGCCGTAGAGGCCAAACTGTGGGCGAAAGGATAGCAAATTTAACGTTAAATTAAAATCTCATCATTTTGACCAACATAGCAACTTACGACTAAAGTCCGGTAAATTTTGGCTAAATATGCGGAGATCTTGCTATCCTACTCCCGGTTATTTAAATGATGTTCCAACGATCAGGTACACTGCATCTAAATTCTGCTCTGTACGACCGTATGCCAACATGATCGGCCCAACTGGAGAGTCTACTCCAAAGAAAACCGACGCAGCATTATACAGTGGCGCCTCATGCAACTTGAGATCGTTGTCTGACCAAACACCACCGTGTTCAAGGGACGCACCTAGATAAACAGGTGCTTCAAACAGCCCGAAGTCGTTATCCATCCATTTATAACGATACACCAAGCTGGTATAGAATAAGTTTTGTCCAATTAAGCTATTACGTGGAATGCCTGACAAATTCAAAAAGCCGCCAAGTTCACGAGGGTCAAGAGGAATAGAAGAATTTTTGCTCTCAACAAAGCTGTATTCCGCCTGTCCGACTAAAGTATGACGGCTATGGGTCACCGCCCCTTTAAAACGCGCCGTAATTTCGTACACGGTATCTTCAATATCACCCTCAACATTGGTTTGACGAAAATCCTCTGGACTCTTGTCATGAGATACCAAGTAATCTAAATCAATCAACATACCTCGCGTAGGAAACGCAAAGTCATCCAAAGTATCTAAACGATAATTGGCAAACACTCCTAGGCGGTTGTAATCAAAGGTCCCAGCTGAAGCAATCGTAGATGCTTCGATCTCACCTTTGGTATAACGACCACCAACGCGAAACTCTTGCCATAGAGTAGGCTGCACGCCTGCCGCGAGCTCAGCAATGAACTCGGTATAAGAAACCGGAAGGAAATCATACACTGAACCTATATCCGGATTCTCTATATCACTAAAAGGCCAGTTGCGATTTTCATTGTTGTAATTGAGCTTACTGGAAACAAACAGCTGTTGACTTGAAAGCACTGGCGAATAGAGTTCTGCTTCGATCAACTTATCAGTGCCCATATCAACATTGAACGTCAGCTCCGCACCGTGCGAGTTTAAGTTGGTGAAATTTGCCGACATTCCAATGCCATACTGACTGTCAGTATTGAAGTCGTCTTCCAAGAAAAATCTAAAGTTGAGGTAGTTTGGTCCCCATGACTTTTCGTTTACCTCAAAGACCAGTAGGTTGACGCCTTCGATCTCTTCAAAGTGGTAAGTAATCAGTTCAAAACGATCCAATGCGTATAGATTTTCTACCGCTTTTTCGATCTCAGCAGTGGTTAACTGACGTCCAGTATCAAGCTCTAAACGGTTGGTAAGAAGCACATCTGTATAGTGGGTATTATTCACTAGCACGATCTGATCAACAACGCGCTCATCACCATATTCAAGGTCTTTTCGTGCGGCCTGCTTGTGCTCAATGTACTCTTGATATTCTGCGTTCGAGACACTCAGCCCCTTGAGCTTCGACTCAAGCTTTTTTGTAATCTCGTAGCCTGCTTGAAACGCACCTGGCATTTTGTTGAATTCAACTGTCTCCATTTGCCCCACATCAGGACGAATATAGACATCATCGCCGTGTAACGTTTCTGCTTGTTCTTGTGTGCTGCGACGAACGAGGTAGTTGGAAAGCTGATCTGCTACGGTGAATAAACCAGTGAAGTCTTCTTTGGTTTTATAGTCCGTACTGATATCCACCGCAATCACGACATCAGCCCCCATCGCGCGTGCAACATCGACTGGCATGTTATTGACCACGCCACCATCCACCAGCATATGGCCATTAAGTTCATAGGGAGGGAGTGCACCAGGCACCGACATACTCGCCATCATCGCATCAACCAAATAGCCGTTGTCTAGCACAACTTCTTCTAGTTCGACGATGTCCGTCGCGACGGAGCGATATGGAATAGCAAGATCATCAAAAGAATCAAAACGACCAAGGTTGCCTGTGGTTTCACGCAAAATACGTAGCATATTTTGCCCTTGAACCACGCCAGTTGGTGAACGCACTTCACCAAACCTTAATCCTAGGTCCGTGGTGATTTGATAACGGTCTTCGTATTCTTTGTCGCGGACACGACGTTGGCTGCGGTCAACACGGTCTCGGTAACCACTGTTCCAATCGACGCTGTAGATAAAGCTTTCGATTTCATCGGCACTCATGCCAGTAGCATAAAGGCCACCAACATAAGCGCCCATGCTAGTACCAGTGATGATATCAACCGGGATATTCATTTCTTCAAGCGCCTTGAGCACACCAATGTGTGCGGCACCTTTCGCTCCACCACCAGCGAGAACGACAGCAATTTTAGGTCGAGAGGAGTCTTCTTCGAGGTGTTTAGCAAAGGAAGGCGTTGCAATCAAAAAGGAGCAGACCCACAACGCAAAGCAACGTATCCATGGGTTCGTATTTGACCTTTTGAACATTCATTTCTTCCTTTACTGAATATTGAACACCTACTTTTACTAAGAATTAAACAACTGCACAAGTCAGCGATGGTGTTTTTGGTGGTCCTACCAATCAAATAAGCTATTCAACCAGTTCGATTTTTTTTCACACTGTTGCTTAATTTGCCCGGTTTTATCCCACACTGGCAGTTTGTACTCACTACGACAATTCATTTCCAGCGCACCATTCGTCGCTTTCTGGAAACCTAATGTGGTCACTTCATTCGGCCATGGCAGCTCTAGTCGCTCTGGAATACGCTGTTTCAAGTATTCAGCATACACTCGCAATGCGCCACTAGACCCGGTTAGTTTAGTCGATTTATTATCATCGCGACCAAGCCAAACGGTAGTAACTTCTCGCCCATCAATGCCCACAAACCAACTGTCACGGCTATCGTTACTCGTCCCCGTTTTACCTGCTAATGCCGCCCATGCGAATTGGCTTTGTAGGAATCGGCCCGTACCTTGTGCAACACCTTGCTTCATCGCATAAGTCGTCAGCCAAGCAGCTTGCTGATCAACGGCCTGAGTTGAGCGGGGCAGCGATTGATAAATCACATTGCCATCCATATCAATCACCGAGCGTAATGCAGAGAGTTTCGCACGTTTACCAGAGTTCGTTACTGTTTGGTACATTTGTGCTACTTCAAAGGGCGTTAACGAAAATGATCCTAAGAACATCGAAGGAACAGGGCGGATCTCACTCTTATCTACACCAAGGCGCTCTAGTGTGTCTGAAACTTCTGGGATTCCTAACTGCATACCCAAGCGCACGGTAGGTACATTGAGTGATTTTGCTAAGGCTAGATATAACGGCACATCGCCACGGAACTTACGGTCGAAGTTGCGCGGTGACCAAACCGTCCCTTTACTTCCTTTCAAGCTTAACGGCGTATCATGTAGCGTCGTCGCCAAATTGTATTTTTCTGGTTGCTCCAATGCCGTCAAGTAAATTGCGGGTTTAACTAAAGAACCAATTGGACGACTCGCATTCAATGCGCGGTTAAAACCTTCATAACCAACACGCTTACCACCGACCATGGCACGGATTTCACCACTATGACGATCCACTGCGACAGCTGCGGCTTCAAGATCTTTGCCAGCACGTTTAGCAAGCTCAGGCACTTTTTTCGCAATGGCTTGCTCTAACTTACTTTGAGAGACTGGATCTAGAGAAGTAAATAAACGCAGGCCAGTTTCAGCCTTGAAGTTATCTCCTACCTTCTCTTTCAACTCGATATTCAACTGCTGAAAGTAAGCAGGCTGGCGACTGGCAATACGTGGATGACTCTGCGTATCCAGAGGACGATTCACGGCTTGTTCATACTGCTGCGCAGTAAGCATCTCTTGTTGCATCAAAAGACGCAGTACCAAATCGCGACGAGTTTTCGTGCGCTCTGGGTAGCGAATAGGGTTGTAGTAAGACGGTCCTTTTACCATCCCCACTAGCATAGCGAGTTGGTCGATACGCAACTCTTGGATCGGTTGGCCGAAGTAGTAACGCGATGCCAGTGCAAAACCATGAATCGCATCCCCGCCACTTTGCCCCAAATACACTTCGTTTAGATAAGCTTCTAAAATACGATCTTTGCTATAGCGGTAGTCCAGAATCAGAGCAATGTATGCTTCACGGACTTTACGCCAAAGGGTTTTATCACGCGTTAGGAAAAGGTTTTTCGCTAACTGCTGAGTCAGTGTACTGCCACCTTGCACGGTGCGTCCGGCTTTGATGTTAGCAACTAAAGCACGACCAATCGCCAGTGGTGATACACCATCATGTTGATAGAAATCACGGTCTTCCGTTGCAAGAAGTGCATCGACAAGGATCTCAGGAAACTGATCTCTGCGTAAGAAAAGACGTTGCTCATTTTGATCTTTTTCTAGCATGCCCAACATCTTAGGCTCAATGCGTAAGTAACCCAGATCGCCTTTAGATTCTAAGGATTGAATGCGTTTTAGACCACTATCAGAAAAGTGCAGCATGACGTGACGATCAGGCTCTGGGCCATCGGCAAATTCAAATGGACGACGGATCAACTCAATACGCGTTGACGAAGAAGAGTATTCACCAGGGTAACGAGGCTGACTTACCTTACGGTAGTTCAATACATCAAGCTCATTACGCATCTCTTTGATGGTAATATTTTCCCCTGGGCTTAAGTGAAGAATTCGCGCATAAACCACTGTCGGGAGGTCAAACAACTGACCATCAAAACGGTCTTTCACCACGCTATCGAGATAAATACCGACAAACAACAATACCGCCGCTAGTGCAATGCCCGCTTTCCAACTGAATGACCACATAGCTTTTAGCCAAGAACGGTTACTACGCTCTGGTTTTTTGGATGGTGATTTTCTCGGACGTTTTGCACCACTTTTTTTCGCGGGTGCCGTTTTGCTTGACGTTGTTTTCTTGGCAGGTGCTCTTTTCGCTCCTGGCTTTTTAGTATCAGTCATTATTCATTTGTCTTTTTGTTTTCGTTGTCGCTACATGAGTCGCAGGGTCGTCAGGCCAAACATGTTTAGGGTAACGGCCCTTCATCTCTTTTTGCACTTCTTTGTAGCTTCCCGCCCAAAAGGCTGCTAAATCCGTTGTCACCTGTAGTGGGCGCTGAGCTGGAGACAACAACTCTAACACCAATCGCTTACGACCTTGCGCCACCGTTGGAGAAGTGCTTTCTCCAAACACTTCTTGCATACGCACCGACAGCACAGGCTCATGGCCAAACTGGTAGCGAATGCGCTTTTTCGAGCCAGTAGGTAAGCGATAATCTTCAGGTAACCACTCATCAATCTGTTGATTCAAAGGCCAACCTAGTCGAGCATTTAAGGCTTCTACTAAGTTCACCTTAGCTAAATCTTTCACCGACGAGACCGTGTTCATGTACGGCTCTAGCCACCCTTCTAAGCTATCAAGCAAACTGGCGTCATCAACGCTCGGCCAAGGTTGCTCGGGTAACCATTCCACTGCACAACGAATACGTTCCAGTAAACTCTCCGCTGCAGGTGACCAGTTTAGACTCTGTAAGCCCTGACGGCGGACATACGTGAGTAAAGCTTGTGTCATTTTTTCTTTACCCGGACTCGGCAAGGCTTCGCGCTTAATCACCAGTTGACCGAGCTTGATTTGGCGTTCGGCAACCAAACGGCCTTTTTTTTCATCCCAATCAACCATTTCTTTCGTATTAAAAAGGTGCGCGAATGTTTCTTGTAAGCTATTGATATCTAAATCACACGCCAAGTTAATTTGGCTGGAACTAGAGTGCGAACGCATCAAATCAATCGCCACCAAATACTCACAATCGCCCAGCGTCTCTTCTGGTCGACATTCAGCACCATGTCCATTCGACAGAGTAAAACGACCATGTTGATTAACGCGCTGCTGAGCGATTCGATCAGGAAAAGCCAGGCTTAACACCAATGGCAGCAATCGCTCATCGACATTTGATAGACGAAATGCTGCATCCAATTTGTAAGCTAAGTTCTGAGCACGCTTACTCAATACGGTTCTCTTAGAATGCGTGCTACTCATCCACCGATGTAGGCTATGAGAGATATTAGTGACATTACGCTCTGGTTCTTCAATAAGGGCGACTGCCGCTAGCGCAGTATTTAGCATCTTTTCGCTGTGTTGCTGAGCCTGAATCAGCATTGCGGCCGAACGGGGTTCAACGCCCAGCTCATGTGCCGTCTTACCTTCAGGAGTCAGTTGACCTTGCTCGGTAAGCAATCCTAGAGAAATCAGCAACTGTTTAGCTTGAGCAAGCGATGCCGAAGAGGGAATGTTTAGCCATTTAAGGTCAGAGATATCCCCAGCGCCCCAAAATGCCAGCTCCATCACCAAGCTTGCTAAGTCAGAATGCAGAATTTCCGGTTGCGGTACTTGTGGTTGCTGTTTGAATTGGCTTTCAGAATATAAACGAACACAAATGCCCTCTTCGATACGACCTGCTCGGCCAGCTCGTTGAATCGCCGAGGATTGCGCCACACGAACTTGTTCCAATCGCGTTAAACCATTCTTCAAATCAAAGCGTGCCACACGCTCCAATCCCGAATCCACCACCAAACGAATGCCCTCAATAGTCAATGAGGTTTCGGCAATATTGGTCGCCAATACGACTTTCCGTTTACCAGAGGAAGCCGGTGAGATGGCTTTTTGCTGCTCGGCAAAGCTAAGTTGACCATACAGTGGACACACTTCAACGTTATCAGGTAGGTGCGATAAACGCTCTTCCACCTGTTTGATGGCTGCGACTCCTGGAAGAAAAGCCAGCAGAGAGCCCGACTCTTTGTGTAGTAAGCTCTCTATCGTTTTTGCCATAGATGTAGGCAGATGATCGTTCGCACCAAGCGGTAAATAGCAAGTTTCCACCTCAAAGCTACGACCTTCCGATTCAATGTAAGACGCTTCTGGTAGCAAGGATTGCAAAGCATCTTGATCGAGCGTTGCCGACATAACCACCAGCTTTAAGTCGTCTCGCAGCGCTTCTTGCACCTCTAAACTGAATGCTAGTGCCGTATCAGCATGAATACTGCGCTCATGAAACTCATCAAAAATCAGCAGATCAATGCCATCTAACTCCGGGTCATTTTGGATCATGCGCGTCATGATCCCCTCGGTCACAATTTCAAGTTGCGTGCTCTTACTCACCTTTGTTTCACCACGAACACGATAACCAACGCGCTCCCCGACTTGCTCTCCCAACTGCTGCGCTAAAAAACAGGCAATGTTACGAGCAGCAAGGCGTCGAGGCTCTAACATCACGATTTTGCCTGTCACGGTTTGATTATTGAGAAGTTGTAGCGGGAAATAAGTGGATTTACCGGCACCAGGGGCGGCTTTGAGGATCACTTGATGTTGATTTTTGACCGCCGTAAGTAATTGTGGCATCACGGCTTCAATCGGCAATTGTGACAAAGGAAATACCCTATGTTGTAATGTTGGCCACATTGTACATAAAAACCTTCTTGGCTAAATAAGCAAATGCAATTCAACCCCACTCTAGAGTCAGCAACTCTGCTCAAACGCTACAAACGCTTCCTTGCCGATATCGAACTAGATAGTGGTGAAGTTCGCACCATCCATTGTGCCAATACTGGAGCAATGACGGGCTGTGCAACACCGGGCAATAAAGTTTGGTATTCCACTTCTGACAATCCTAAGCGCAAATACCCAAACAGTTGGGAGCTTAGTGAGACCGCACAAGGACACAGAATCTGTATCAATACCGCTCGCGCTAACCAATTAGCGGTAGAAGCTATTGAAAATAATGTGATTTCAGAACTGGTTGGGTATGACCAACTTCAAACTGAAGTGAAATATGGCAATGAAAATAGCCGAATTGATATCTTGCTCAGCGCAAGCAACAAACCAAAGTGCTATATAGAGGTGAAGAGCGTCACCCTGCTTGATGAGAAGAATTCATCAGGACAAGGATATTTCCCAGATGCCGTGACCACTCGAGGACAAAAGCACCTAAGAGAGCTCACAGAAATGGCACAAACTGGAAGTAGAGCCATACTTTTATTCACTGTTTTACATTCAGGTATTGAAAAAGTATCTGCGGCACACCATATAGACGCGAAATATTCAACGTTACTAAAACAAGCACAAGAAGCGGGAGTAGAAGTTCTCTGCTATAAAGCTGAACTGAGTAATACTGAAATCAAACTAATCTCTGCTATTGAATTTATCAATTAAGAGAAAAAATGATGTCACCTTCACAATGACGATAAGTTTGCGATTCAGTAATTGCCTGCACCGCCTCTTTTTGCTATAGATACCCGCCTTAAATTGACTGCAAAGCAGTTGACTAGGTGTAAGTAGGAGATGCTGTATGCCAGAATCAAAGAAGAAAACGATAGGCATCCTAGCCATTGCCGGTGTGGAGCCATATCAGGAAAAGCCTGGTGAAGAGTACATGTCACCAGAGCAGGTTGAACACTTTACAAAGATCTTAACAGCTTGGCGTAATCAGCTCAGGGAAGAAGTCGATCGCACTGTACACCATATGCAGGACGAAGCAGCAAACTTCCCAGATCCAGTTGACCGAGCTTCTCAAGAGGAAGAGTTCAGCTTAGAACTGCGTAACCGTGACCGTGAGCGTCGCTTGATCAAGAAGATCGAGAAAACACTAGATAAAATCACTGAAGAAGACTTCGGCTTCTGTGAGTCTTGTGGTGTTGAAATTGGTGTTCGTCGCCTAGAAGCGCGTCCAACAGCAGACCTTTGTATTGACTGTAAAACACTTGCAGAAATCAAAGAGAAACAAATGCAAGGTTAATCAACCAAGCATCATGATTATTGAAAGGGAGCTCAGGCTCCCTTTTTGTTTTGGCTTAGCCCTAATAGAATAATTTCGAGATACACGCATGACACGCTATGTGGGTCGATTTGCCCCATCCCCTTCAGGCCCTTTACATTTTGGTTCCTTAGTCGCAGCACTAGGCAGCTACTTTCAAGCAAGAGCCCAGCAAGGCACTTGGCTTGTTCGCATCGAAGATCTTGATCCTCCAAGAGAAATGCCTGGCGCATCAGAAATGATTCTAAATGCTCTAAAGGCCTATCAGCTGCATTGGGATGGTGAGGTGGTTTATCAAAGTGAACGACACGACCTTTATCAAGCACAGATTAACGCTTGGTTGGCTAATGGTGATGCCTATTACTGTCAGTGTACGCGTAAGCAAATTAAAGAGCACGGTGGTTATTATCCCGGCACTTGTCGAGACAAGGGCTTGAAAGAAGGCGCGATTCGCCTAAAAATGACCAAGCCGATCGCTAATTTTCTCGACCAGAAGCATGGTTTGATGACCATTCCTGAAGCGTTAGTAAATGAAGATTTCATTATTAAGCGTCGAGATGGATTATTTGCCTATAATCTTGCGGTAGTATTAGATGACATTAACCAAGGTGTAACCGAGGTTGTCCGTGGTGCCGATTTAATTGAGCCCACTGGCCGTCAAATCAGCTTGTACCAAATTCTAGGGCAGCCAGAAGTGAGCTACCTGCATTTACCATTGGCGATGGACACCAATGGCAACAAGCTATCCAAACAGAACCATGCGACAGCTATTGATGTCGACAACCCAAAGCCAGCTCTGCTGCATGCCATGACGTTTTTAGGCTTCGATATCCCTGAGGAAATTGAAGCGGCCAACGTAGATGAAATACTGCGTTGGGGATGCGAAAATTGGGACTTAGAACAACTTCCAGCAGAGATCGAGATCACACCGTGATTCTCAAATGGCACTGTGTAGGCTATCATTAGCCGCAAAATTGGCCCTAGAGGCGTAAAAAACTAACCAAAGCAAAATTGGATTAAACCCAGTTATTGCCAGATGCACATGAATACAAACGACTATACAACAAGCGAATCTGCCATGATCCCAGAACTCGCTCTCAATGTAATTACTCGTGAAGAGCACAACATTTCGCGTAAGCAGATCAGTGATAATGCACTGAAGGTGCTATACCGACTAAACGGTGCCGGTTTCGATGCTTTTCTTGTGGGTGGCGGGGTTCGAGACTTACTGCTTGGACAAAAACCAAAAGATTTCGATATCGCAACCAACGCGACACCAGAACAGATCAAACAGCTATTTAGAAACTGCCGTTTGATTGGTCGTCGCTTCCGTCTCGCACATATTATGTTTGGCCGAGACATCATCGAAGTTGCGACCTTCCGTGGTCACCACCAAGAGCAAAAGAACAAGAACGTCTCCCAGCAGTCTAAAGAAGGCATGCTGCTTCGTGACAATGTTTACGGCACTATTGATGAAGATGCAGAGCGCCGTGACTTCACGATTAACTCGATGTACTACAACATCGCAGACTATTCGATTCACGACTATGCTCGTGGCATTGAAGATTTAGAAGACCGCCTAATTCGATTGATCGGTGATCCAGAGACCCGCTATCGAGAAGACCCTGTACGTATGCTACGTGCAGTTCGCTTTGCGGTGAAACTCGACTTCGATATCGAAGAGGATACCGCAGCACCAATTGAAGAAATGGCGCCACTGCTGCGTGATATTCCATCCGCTCGCCTTTTCGAAGAATCTCTGAAGATGCTTCAATCTGGCCATGGTCTAGAAACCTACCACCTATTGCGCGAGTACAACCTATTCCAACAGCTATTCCCAGCAATTGCAGAGCACTTCACTGAAGAGTATGAATCTCATACTGAGCAAATGCTCGATTTAGTACTTGATTCAACCGATATGCGTATCGAAGAAGGCAAACGTATCAACCCTGCGTTTATGTTTGCTGCAATGTTGTGGTATCCACTGTGTGCCATGGCAGATAAGCTAATGGAACAACGCAATCTGTGTCATTACGATGCGATTATGGAAGCGAGTAATATCATTCTTGATGACCAAGTTCGTACCATCGCAATTCCACGCCGTCACACAGCGACGATTCGTGAAATTTGGCAACTGCAATTACGCCTTCCACGACGCAACGGTAAACGTGCATTCCGCCTGATGGAGCTCAACAAATTTAGAGCTGGCTTTGATTTTCTTGAAATGCGCGGTGAAATTGAGGGTGGTGATACTCAGAAGCTTGCCAAGTGGTGGGAAACTTTCCAAAATGCAGGCCGAGAAATGCGCCAAGCCATGGCTGCCGACCTAGATGGTCAAGCACCAAAAACTGGCCAACGCCGCCGTAAAACCTATCGCAAGAAAAAGAGCAAGCCAAAGTCATGATCACAGCGTACATTGCGGTAGGCAGTAACTTGGCTGATCCTGTCAGCCAAGCGAAACAAGCAATTGAGGCTTTAAAAACGCTACCAAACTGTGAGTTTGTGCAAGCCTCTTCGCTTTACAGCAGCACGCCAATGGGACCACAGAACCAACCGGATTACATCAATGCGGTGGTGGCGATAAAAACCAATTTGACGCCTCTTGAACTGCTCGATTGCACTCAAGCAATTGAGCAAGAGCAAGGGCGTGTCCGTAAAGACGAACGTTGGGGTCCAAGAACCTTGGATCTCGACATGATTCTGTACGGCAATGAGGTGATTGATTCCGAAAGACTGACAGTTCCACACTATGGAATGAGAGAGCGCGAGTTCGTACTCTACCCTCTTGCGGAAATTGCACCAAGTTTACAACTCCCAGACGGGACCGAGGTGTCGTCACTACTTAAACAAGTAGATCGAAACGGCCTCAGCATTTGGCAGTCATAGCCAACTCCTAGTGAGGAAAAAACAATGAAAAAAATGACCATTAACGACCTGATTAAGTGGAAGCAAGAAGGTCGTAAATTTGCTACTTCAACTGCATACGATGCAAGCTTTGCCCAACTTTTTGAAAGCCAAGAAATGCCGGTTTTATTGGTAGGTGACTCTCTAGGCATGGTTCTGCAAGGTAAGACAGACACATTACCTGTGACCGTTGAAGACATCGCTTATCACACACGCTGTGTGCGCGCTGGTAGCCCTAATTGTCTATTGATGGCTGATATGCCATTCATGAGCTATGCAACGCCTGAGCAAGCGTGTGAGAACGCAGCAACGCTAATGCGTGCTGGTGCAAACATGGTAAAAATCGAAGGCGGTGATTGGTTAGTTGATACCGTTAAGATGCTAACTGAACGTGCTGTTCCAGTTTGTGCTCACCTTGGTCTAACACCTCAATCTGTAAACATCTTTGGTGGTTACAAGGTACAAGGTCGCGATCAAGAAAAAGCGGATCGTATGGTTAAAGACGCTCTGGCATTGCAAGAAGCCGGTGCTCAAATTGTTTTACTCGAGTGTGTTCCTGCTGACTTGGCAGTGCGCATTACACAAGTACTTGATGTGCCAGTGATTGGCATCGGTGCTGGTAATGTGACAGACGGTCAAATTCTTGTAATGCACGATATGTTTGGAATTTCGGCGAACTACATGCCAAAATTCTCGAAAAACTTCCTTGCTGAAACAGGCGATATGCGCAAAGCCGTGGCTCAATACATGGCTGATGTTGAAAGCGGTGCATTCCCAGACGAAGCACATACTATTGCCTAGAGGATAAATGCATGCAAACTTTTGCGGAAATCTCAGCGATTCGTGAACAGGTAAAAACCTTTAAGCGTGAAGGTTGTAAGGTAGCGTTTGTCCCAACCATGGGTAACCTACACGAAGGCCACTTAACGCTTGTTCGTAAAGCTCGCGAATACGCGGATGTCGTTGTCGTAAGCATCTTTGTAAACCCGATGCAGTTTGACCGTGCAGACGATTTGAATAACTACCCTCGCACTCTAGAAGAAGACCTAAGTAAACTAGGTGGCGAAGGTGTAGAACTGGTGTTCACTCCAACACCAGAAATCATCTACCCTGAAGGCTTAGACAAACAAACATTTGTTGACGTCCCTGGTCTATCAACCATCCTCGAAGGTGCATCTCGCCCAGGTCACTTCCGTGGTGTTACCACCATCGTAAACAAACTGTTCAACATTGTTCAGCCAGATGTAGCTTGCTTTGGTGAGAAAGACTTTCAACAGCTTGCTGTGATTCGCAAGATGGTTGATGACCTAGCAATGGACATTGAGATCATTGGCGTACCAACCGTACGTGAAATGGACGGCCTTGCAATGAGCTCTCGCAATGGCCTGCTTACCATTGATGAACGCCAACGTGCACCGGTTTTAGCACGCACTATGCGTTGGATCAGCAGCGCTATGCGTGGTGGTCGTGACGATTACGCTTCTATCATTGAAGATGCGAACGATCAGCTACGCGCAGCAGGTCTACAACCTGATGAAATCTTCATCCGTGATGCACGTACACTTCAGGCCATCACAGCAGAGACCACACAAGCGGTGATCTTGATGTCTGCTTTCTTAGGAAAAACACGCCTAATCGATAACCAAACGGTTGATATGGTAGTCGAAGCCAAAGAAGAAGAATCAAGTGAAGATGATTCTGCAAATGCTGAGTAAATCGAAGTCTTAAATGAAAAGGTCGGCGCTAAGCCGACCTTTTTTACATCTGCTAATTTGATCTATGAGTAAACAGATTGAAGCCCTTCTGGACGAGTCTTAAATCGCTTGTGTAACCACATCCATGCTGGAATATCTCGCTTTATCATCCCCTCGATTTCTTGATTCAAGATACTCGCCGCTTTAGCCGGATTGCGCCGTTCAAATTGCTCGCTCAGGTCCTCACCAATATAAAGCGTATATTGGTTGTCACTCATGACAGTCACTCCAGACATCACCGCACACTTGGTTGCATCAACCAATACACTCGAGCCAGCCGTGCTTGCCGCCTGTTCGACGGCGAAGAAAGGTACGAATACCGAATTGTTCATCCCATAATCATGATCCGGTAAGTACCATAATCGCTTGCCATTTTTCAGGACTTTGAGCATCGATTTTACGTCTTTCCTGTCTATCATTTGATGTCCACATCGAGTTCGACCACGGTGCTGAATGAACTCATAAGCTGGGTTTGAGTTCGGGCGATATACACCGTAGCCTTCAGCAAATTGACTAAAGATTCTCGCCGTCATTTCCAAATTGAGGTGATGACTGCATACTACTAGCACACCTCGCCCATTCTTTTCCTGCTCAAGTAAACGCTCTTTGCCCACAACTTTAGTTAGATGCTTCACTCGCCACTCAGGCCAAAACCAAGCCATACCCGTTTCAATCAGTGCCATACCAGTGTACTTAAAGTTTGCTTTTACCAGCTCCTCACATTGTTGATCGGTGTATTCAGGAAAACAGAGCTTGAGATTGCGCTTAGCAATTTCTCGGCGACGCTTCATTGGCAGCATAGCGAGAGAGCCGATACCTCTTCCCAATACTCGCAACAACGGATACGGCAGAACATTGACGATAAACGCTAACAAGCCGAATGCAAACCAAACAGACCAGTATTTAGGAAGAAGCAATTTAAAGGAAAAAGAAGGAGATGGGACGGTATTCATGGCTTCACTCATTTACAACAGATGTATTTACGACAGATGAGTGAAACCTAGCATGTAAAAAGTCGAAAAATTGTATGGGAATGTATTGGTGTGCATAGAAAAAGAGCAGCCCCAATAGCTGCTCTTTCAATTCTTTGTGTATTAGCTTCTTAAACCAATTCCTTTGGTCACCAAATAATGAGCCACACCATAAAGCGCGACCACAAATACCGTCAGTACGCTAAACGAAGTGACAATACCCACGTCGGACACACCAAGGAAGCCATAACGGAATGCATTCACCATGTAGACGATAGGGTTCAGTTTAGACACCCCTTGCCAAAACTCAGGCAATAGACTGATTGAGTAAAAAACACCGCCGAGGTAAGTCAGTGGCGTCAATACAAACGTCGGGATGATGGAGATATCATCGAACGTTCTTGCGTAAACCGCGTTAATCAAGCCACCGAGTGAGAATACAACCGAAGTCATAAATACCGTCGCGATAATGATGCCCCAGTGATCCACTTGCAAATCAACAAAGAACAGCGACACGAAAGTTACGATAGTCCCCACCAGCAAACCACGAACGACGCCCCCCATAACAAAACCAAGAATGATGACGTAGTTCGGCACTGGCGCTACTAGTAGCTCTTCAATGTTACGCTGGAACTTAGAGCTAAAGAACGACGACGCGACATTAGAATACGAGTTGGTGATCACCGACATCATGATCAAGCCCGGCACGATGTATTCCATGTAACTAAAGCCGTTCATTTCACCAATACGAGAACCAATTAGGCTACCGAAGATGATGAAATACAGCGTCATCGTAATCGCTGGCGGCACAAGAGTTTGCACCCAAATTCGTGTAAAGCGATTAATTTCTTTCGTCAGCAGGCTACAAAAAGCGGTCCAATATAACTTGTACATTATTGGTTACCTCCACGTACGATGCTGACAAACAGCTCTTCCAAACGGTTTGCTTTGTTACGCATAGAGAGTACTTTCACCCCACTGTCTGAAAGTTGACTGAATACTGAGTTCAGACCTTGGCTCTTGTCCAACTCAATCTCTAGTGAACCATTGATCATCGTTTGGCTATTCACACCCGCAAGCTCTGGCATCTCACCATCAAACTCAACATCGAAGATGAAAGTTTCAACACGAAGTTTTCCGAGTAGCGCTTTCATCGTTGTGTTCTCGATCAGCTGACCTTTATTGATGATACCAATGTTACGACATAGCATTTCTGCTTCTTCAAGGTAGTGGGTGGTTAGGATGATAGTAATGCCCTGCTCTTGGTTAATCTCCTTCAAGAAATCCCACATTGAGCGACGTAATTCGATATCCACACCTGCTGTTGGTTCATCAAGGATCAACAGCTGCGGCTCATGCATCAAAGCGCGAGCAATCATCAAACGACGTTTCATACCACCCGATAGGTTACGTGCACGCTCTTTGCGTTTTTCCCATAAGTCGAGCTTAGTCAGGTACTTTTCTGCTCGCTCTCGTGCAAGCGTTTTGGATACACCATAGTAACCCGCTTGCTGCATCACAATCTGTTCGACCGTTTCAAACTGGTTGAAGTTAAACTCTTGCGGAACCAAACCTAGATTTTGCTTCGCTAGCTCGAGGTGTATATCGATGTCGTAACCGAAAACCTTAACCGTACCGGAAGTTTTGTTTACCAAAGAAGAGATAATGCCAATCGTAGTGGATTTACCAGCACCATTCGGCCCTAAAAGCGCGTAGAAATCACCTTTTTCTACTGTTAGGCTAATGCCCTTCAACGCTTCAAATCCGCCCGCATAAGTCTTGCGAAGCTGTTCTATTTCTAATGCGTACATTGCGTAATCATTGCCATCTGTTGATGAATCGTGAATGCCAATACCTTTAGGGGCTCATTGATAGCGACTAAAAAGTCGAAAGCGGTATTGCACTGAAGTTGAATTAGTTTATCGTTGAATAACGATGAACACAAATAAACCTTTCCATAAAATTAGAAATAACTATAAGTTTTCTTAACTCTATATACGAAAAAGCGCCACCAAATCTCTCTGGTAGCGCTTTTAAGTAAACCACTTAGACTACATGGTTAGCATTTGATGCTCATCTGTTTCTACATGCTTTATCGCCGCATTCAATGCTTCGTAACGGAACTTGTAGGTGTTTTCATCAGGAACTAAATCTATCACGTGGAACTTCTCTAACTGTTCACGAGTACGTTGATTTGGACACAGTAGGTAAACTGCACAGTTTGCATCTAGAGCATCTTTAATCGCGTTTTCTAGCGCCAGACCTACCGTCACATCAATCATAGGTACATCAGTAAGATCGAGGATCATCACTTCATAGTCAGAGATACTCGAATGCTGACGAGAAATGGCTTTCGATACGCTGAAGATCATTGGCCCCGAAAGATAGAAGAACAACACTTTGCCATTCGCTCTATCTAGTAGGCCTCGCTCACTGTCTGTTAGCGGCACATCGTCTTCATCCGCATCACTGATTGCCTTCACTTGGCGCGCTTGCTCGCGGCTTAAACGCTCAATAATGATGATGTTAGAAATAAACACACCAAGACCGACCGCAACAATCAAATCTACGAACACCGTTAGGAACATCACGCCATACATGACTGCCATACCCGGAAAGCTGACTTTATGGGCACGTTGAATGAAGCTCCAATCAAGAATGTTGAAACCAACGTACACCGCGATACCCGCGAGCACTGCCATTGGGATTGGCTCAGTCAACCCGCTTGCAACCAAAACCACCAGCGCAAGGATCAACGCACGAATCACTCCAGATAATGGCGAGCGTGCGCCAACTTGGATATTGGTTACTGTGCCCATAGTGGCACCTGCTCCAGGCAGCGCGCCAAACAGACCAGAAATCATGTTTGCTAAACCTTGGCCACGTAATTCCTTATCTGAATCATGCTCTTTACGCGTCAGAGAGTCACCAATAACGGCCGTCAACAAGGTATCAATACAACCTAGCGTACCCAGTACCAAAGCATCAATGACCATCTCCGTGAACATAGCAGGATCGATATGCGGCACAACCAAAGATGGTAAGCCTGCCGGAATTTCACCAATACGGCGAATGTCTTCTGCGTCAAATAAAATGACAGAAAGCAGCGTGACGGCAACAAGAGCCACTAGCTGAGCGGGAACGTATTTACGATAGTGTTTTGGGAAAAAGAATAAGATACCTAACGTCAACAAGCCCAAAAATAGCTCACTAAACTTCAGGTTTGAAATCGTGTCTGGTAACGCAGAAAGCGTCCCGATAACCCCACCGGAAGGGGCTGCATGGCCTAATAAAGGTGATAACTGCAAGATAATCAGAATCACACCGATACCGGACATAAAGCCGGAGATTACACTATAAGGCATTAATGTGATGTACTTGCCTAGCTTCAATGTACCGAGAACAACTTGGAACGCCCCCGCCATCATGACAACAGTGAAGGTCATGGCCATGCCCGTTTCTGGATACTTAGCCATCATGCTAGTCAGTACCGCGGTCATGATCACCGTCATTGGACCGGTTGGCTCAGAAATCAGGGTATTCGAGCCACCAAACAGCGAAGCAAAAAGCCCCACCATGATCGCTCCCCACAGCCCCGCTTCCGCGCCTGCACCTGACGCTACACCAAAGGCTAACGCAAGAGGAAGTGAAATGATGGCTGTTGTTACACCACCAAACAGATCCCCTTTCAAGTTGATATCCTTAAAGCGACTACCGAACATTGAATTTGCTCCCTGCATAAAAAAGACAAAATGCCATCAATCTATCAAATATTTCGATGTAGAAAAAAACCAAATATAACCATGTAACTAGCAAGCTCATTCGTTTAATGAATGATGACTGCATATTTTATGATTTTAACGGCGAGAACTCGTCAGATGAGTCATCTTTGATGGATATTTAACGGGATCGAAATTGTAACATTGTGTATAGTTACAGCGCTGATCGCTTTATAAGCAAGCTTGAGCGATGAGCTTTTTGAATTATTAGGGAAGTAGATTGCCAGATGCCGGAAATTAAACAATTATTCGAAAATAACTCGAAATGGTCGGAAGAAATTAAATCTGATCGTCCAGAATATTTTGCAAAGCTAGCGGAAGGTCAGAAGCCTGATTTTCTTTGGATTGGATGTTCTGATAGTCGTGTACCTGCAGAACGATTAACCGGACTTTTTTCTGGCGAGCTTTTTGTTCACCGAAATGTAGCGAATCAAGTGATCCATACCGACCTAAACTGCCTTTCGGTTGTGCAATATGCGGTCGATGTATTAAAAGTAAAACATATTATTGTCTGCGGCCACTATGGCTGTGGTGGCGTTAACGCAGCTATCGACAACCCTCAACTTGGTCTTATCAATAACTGGCTCCTTCACATCCGAGATCTCTACTTTAAACACCGAACTTATCTAGACCAAATGCCTGTCGAAGACCGCGCGGATAAACTTGGTGAAATCAACGTAGCAGAACAAGTCTACAACCTGGGTAACTCGACCATTATGCAAAATGCTTGGGAACGTGGTCAGGATGTAGAAATTCATGGCGTGGTGTACGGGATTGAAGATGGTCGCCTTGAATATTTAGGTATTCGTTCAAACTCAAAAGAGACCGTTGAAGCCTCTTACCAAAAAGCGCTCTCAACCATTCTTAACTCAGACAACAAATTGCTTTGTCGCTGAGTTAAAAAGTATCAGCCGAACCAAATAAAAGAAAACGCCCGTTAATTTCTTAACGGGCGTTTTTGTATTCTTCTAGTAAGAGTAATGATTACTCTTGTGGTACCACTTTACCAATGAACGGTAGGTGGCGGTATTTTTGAGCGTAGTCGATACCCACACCAACCACAAACTCGTCTGGAATCGCAAAGCCAACGTAATCAACTGGCACTTCAACTTCACGACGTGATGGCTTGTCTAGCAGCGTACAGATAGCAATCGACTTTGGTTCACGTAGAGAAAGAATCTCACGGATCTTGTTCAGCGTATTACCCGTATCAATGATGTCTTCAACGATCAGGACATCTTTACCTTTGATGTCATCATCTAGATCTTTAAGGATACGCACATCACGAGAGCTTTCCATCGTGTTACCGTAGCTAGAGGCAGTCATAAAGTCCACTTGATGAGTCAGATCAATTGCACGCGCCAGATCCGCCATAAATACAAATGAACCACGAAGCAAACCAACCAAAACTAGATCTTCACTGCCTTGGTAACGTTCTGTAATTTGCTTGCCTAATTCGCGAATACGTTCCTGAACTTCTTGCTCAGAAATCATAACTTCTACTGTATGTTTCATACTGTGCTCAATATTCTTGTGAGTTGAGGTTGGTCGTACGCAAACGATCACCTTTTTACGCAGCGTAGTGTAACACCACGAGTAGAGCGATAAAAGCGCTCTTCACCACCAAGAAATTTTTAGACCTACATCTAAGTTTTCACAAGCAGTTGATGAAAAACGCCACAGTAATGACATTCCTATCGATAATTTTCTGATTGCATATTGACCTTAATCATATGCACCATTACACTCATCAAGCTTTAAGCAATCATTAGAATAATTAAATATAAGCGTATTAAACGCGAAATAATCAACTCAAATGGCAAGGATATTTAATATGGACTCAATTGCAAAGAGGCCTCGTACTAGGCTTTCACCTCTTAAACGTAAACAACAACTGATGGAAATCGCTCTAGAAGTATTTGCTCGTCGCGGCATTGGCCGTGGTGGTCATGCGGATATTGCCGAGATCGCTCAAGTTTCTGTTGCGACTGTATTTAACTACTTCCCGACTCGCGAAGATTTGGTGGATGAAGTTCTGAACCACGTTGTTCGTCAGTTCTCTAACTTTTTGTCTGATAATATTGACTTAGACATTCATGCTCGTGAGAACATCGCCAACATCACTAATGCAATGATTGAGCTAGTAAGCCAAGATTGCCACTGGCTGAAAGTATGGTTTGAGTGGAGTGCTTCAACACGTGATGAAGTATGGCCACTTTTTGTAACTACAAACCGTACCAACCAACTGCTAGTGCAAAACATGTTCATTAAGGCAATCGAACGTGGTGAAGTATGTTCTGAGCATGAACCAGAGCACTTGGCAAACCTCTTCCATGGCATCTGTTACTCTTTATTTGTGCAAGCAAATCGTTCTAAGAGTGAATCTGAACTAGCTAGCTTAGTTAATTCTTACCTAGATATGCTTTGCATCTACAACCGCGACCATTAAGCTGAAACGCGAATTTGATTAAATCAAAGGCTGATACTTAGGTATTGGCCTTTTTTGTTTTTGATAAGCGATAAGCGATAAGCGATAAGCGATAAGCGATAAGCGATAAGCGATAAGCGATAAGCGATAATAATTTGTCTTTCTTGAAACAAGTCAACTCCTTTAGAGCCGACCCTCTTTCATTAGCCTTCCCATAACCAGCTCTCGACTCCTAAAGCGGAGCACTCCCGAATCTCCAAGCGTAGCGTTCTTTTCTTCCAATAAAAAAACCGCTGACGAATCAGCGGTTTCTAAAAACATTAGCGAGTAGCTAAGAAAAAGTTACTTTTTCTTTTTAACTGCTTTTTT
>Ga0209272_10000777_pt1 | contig 22997 bp, 17 predicted proteins | sample tdDd002_FD_187125 | JGI IMG/M metagenome (GOLD analysis project Ga0209272, IMG submission 187125) | Marine sediment microbial communities from the Atlantic coast under amendment with organic carbon and nitrate - tdDd00.2 (SPAdes)... | ecosystem: Environmental > Aquatic > Marine > Coastal >... | reverse complement strand
TTTGGGATTGCCAACGCCATGTATCGGCAGTCATGTCTTCTAAGCTACGAGTTGACTTCCAATGAAGTTCGGATTGTGCTTTCTCAGGATCAGCCCAGCACTCTGCAATATCGCCCGAACGACGCGCTGCAATCTTATAAGCGATATCAACACCTGACGAGATTGAAAATGCCTCTACCATCTGCAGTACACTATAGCCATTACCTGTCCCTAAATTATAGGTATGGAGGCCAGCTATTTTTCCTCTGTGATTTAGCGCCGCCAAGTGACCATCAGCCAAATCAACAACATGAATATAATCACGCACCCCAGTACCATCTACGGTCGGGTAATCATCACCAAACACTGAAAGATACTCACGGCGGCCCACCGCTACCTGAGAAATAAAAGGCATCAGGTTATTGGGAATGCCTTGTGGGTCTTCCCCTAGCTCGCCAGAATAATGTGAACCAACCGGATTAAAGTAGCGTAATAACGTTATACTCATTTCAGGGTGTGCTTTCTGAATATCCGTCAGACACTCTTCAACCATAAGCTTGCTACGTCCATAAGGGTTCGTTGCACTGGTTGGAAAGTCTTCACGAATTGGCACAGAAGCCGGATCACCGTAAACCGTTGCCGACGAGCTAAAAATAATACTTTTAACATCGGCAGCAAGCATCGCCTCAACCAACACTAACGTACCATGAACATTGTTATCATAATACTTCAACGGTTGCTCGACGGATTCTCCAACCGCTTTCAGGCCCGCAAAATGGATAACCGCGTCAATACTGTTTTCATTAAAAACCTTATCAAGAAATTTACGGTCTCGAATATCACCTTCATAAAATTCAGGCCGTATCCCAGTTAGCTTTTCGATACGACCTAATACGGTTTTCTTACTATTATATAGATTGTCAATAATAATAGGAGTCATACCCGCTTCAATCATTTGAACGCAGGTATGGCTACCGATATAACCCATACCACCAGTAACAAGTACTTTCATATATTCCCTAAATCTTTATAATTTAATTATGAAGTTTACCCAATAAATTCTATAATCCGCTTATAAACTTGTCTAAAATACGAAAATCCAATGCTAAATATAATAGTTTACTATCAAAGAATAAACTAAATATACTCAACCCAAGTAGACTAAGTCAATTAGGTTAACTCACTGATGATACAAATACCAATATAAATAAACATATAATCTTGACTACGTAACTGGAGAATTAATGCAACAACAACAAAGTACGCGGTTTATAAAGCCGCTGGATATTGAAGAAGGCTGCATCACATAATTTTAGTTATAAGCACAAGAAACTAAATAACTAAAATCAAAAGACACTTCATCATATACATTAAATTAACTTCCCTGACGTAAAGTCAATCTATGCCAATATATAAATTTCAATGTTATATATATAGTTTAACTAACAACTTTAAGATGTCCCTGATGTGGCATCATTGATGAAAGGTATTGTTTGAACTCTTCACCAAGAGTTTCATGACGCATACCGTATTCGACAAATGCTTGCAGGTAGCCCTGCTTATCACCACAGTCGTGCGACTTACCCGTCATATTGAATGCTTCAACGTTTTCTTCCGCCATCAACATATCAATGGCATCTGTCAACTGAATCTCATCACCAGCTCCCAGCGGAGTAACTGCCAGCTTTTGCCAGATTTTCGATGACAAAACATATCGCCCTACAACGGCTAAATTTGAAGGCGCATCTTTAACTGCTGGCTTTTCAACCATCGCGGTCATTCTATGAGAACTTCCACTACAAAGCTCTGCCCCACCACAATCAACCACACCGTATTTTGATACATCACTCATTGGCACTGGCTCAACCATGATTTGACTTGTGTTAGTCTCTTCAAAGCGAGCCAGCATAGCTGCTAAATTCTCTGATGATTGATCAGCGGTATATTCATCCAGAATAACGTCTGGCAGCACGACAGCGAATGGAAAGTCACCAATTAGAGGTTTCGCACACAATACAGCATGGCCTAAACCTTTAGCATGGCCCTGACGTACATGCATGATGGTAACATCCTTTGGACAAATAGCTTGAACTTCGTCTAACAGCTGACGTTTTACGCGTTTTTCAAGTGTAGCCTCAAGTTCATAGGAGGTATCAAAATGATTTTCAATAGCATTTTTGGACGAATGTGTCACTAACACGATTTCTTTAATACCAGCCGCGACACATTCGTTCACAATATATTGGATAAGTGGTTTATCAACAATTGGAAGCATTTCCTTTGGGATCGCCTTTGTGGCCGGAAGCATTCTTGTACCTAGCCCAGCTACCGGAATGACAGCTTTTTTTACTGTGCTCATTTTTAGTCCTTACGTTTTTACTTTATATTCGGGGGAAAAGCACGGAAACCGCATGAACATCCCCGTCATGTGTAAGGCTTACAAGAACCTTACTTAGGTAGTTTTCATCCATTGCGCAGTTCATACGCTTACGTTTAACTCCACCTTTAAAGGTGATTTCACTCTTTAATAAGTTCAAACATATCTGCCTGATCCTTGCAAAAGCCTCTGCTCGATCGTCCGCTCTTATGCGTGAATTGTCCTCACAAAATGCGGTATCAAGAGACCAATGCATGACCTCGACGCCCCAATGAAAACGCGTCGCTTCAAGCAGCATTTTGCTTCTAATTCCTTTGAACATATGTAGTAACGAATACTCACATCTTGCTCTGTCGCTACTGCCGATTCTTGACGAATTGAAGCCACGATGCCCATTGATTTTAATTCCGGCCATTCATGCTCAATATCACCTAAAAACGACAAATCGCGGTTCACTAAAGCCACTCTCGTTTCCACTCTTCCATGACTTTTCTCTTGTGTACTGTAAAAGCTACCATCAAAGTCTTGAAGCATGTCCATTCGAAAATAGTCATCAAAGACTTGCTCAAGGCTCCCTTAATTACCTTTAACTGCCAGCAAATAATCTGCTTCTTCATCGAGGATTTTCTGCGCTATTTTCTTTTGACAGCCCATCGCATCAATAGTAATCAAGCAGCCTTTTACGTCTAGTAAGTCAAGTAGCTTGGGAATCGCAGTAATCTCGTTACTCTTACTATCAACCTTCTGTTGCCCAATGCTTATTCCATTTGCAGTAGCAAAAGCATTCACCATATGGATCGTCCCCTTGCCTTTCGAACGGTCATAAGAGCCACGCAGTGTTTTACCGTCGATAGCAATGACTTCACCGTCCGTCAGTGTATGGCAGTCCTTCATCCAGGCTATAAAGCTTCTTTGTAGCGCCACTGGATTAATCATACCCATCACTCGGGATAACGTGTCTGCCGATGGAATGCCGCCTTCAAACTCACAATATCGTTTTAAGAAATCAAAACGAGCATTGCCAAAATCGATAATGCCATCCCAACCGTCATGACCCGACAAAACGCCACAAATTGTCAGCAAAATAATGTCTGATAGTTTATGTTCTACTTTGCTTTTTTGTCGATAATCTTTAATGATTTGGAAGTGCATAGATGGATTGGTTAGCTCGCTCATATTTAGGCTCCTATATTATCTAGGAGCTATTACAAAACAACAAAAATGATCTACAAGACGATCTTTTATTTCATGTGGTTACATTCAAAAAATGGGATTGGCAATCCATTAGCTACTAATACGTAGCACCTCCGCAGCCCTTATATATCAACGACCTTCATGCGGTTTCCCTGGTATATGATCACAGCTGATATAGATCGTCAAATTGATCCTAATTGGGATTGCAGTTTTGTGTAGTCAACGGTATTTTTTATTAAATTTCAACAGTTGCTGAACCCTTTCAGAATAAGGATTCTTCATGATCTTGCCCTGGGGGAAAGTAAATCTACACTTGAGGAAACCACAGAAGCCTCAAACTGTCCCCTATAGAGACATAATTTTCAATCGAAATACACTAGAATAATTTAGTATGCGTTTTTATCAACAAAGCCCTTAAAAACAGTCAAGAAAACAATTTTTGCATCAAGAAAAACAGACCAATTGCGGATATAATCCAAATCAAACTCTATACGCTTCTCCATTTTATCAAGTGTATCTGTTTCACCACGCCAACCATTTATTTGCGCCCAACCAGTAATACCAGGCTTCACTAAATGACGAAGCATGTAACCATTAATCAATTTACGGTATTCTTCATTATGAGCCACAGCATGGGGACGCGGCCCTACAATAGACATATTTCCTTGAATAACATTGATGAACTGCGGTAATTCATCAAGAGACGTTCGGCGTAAGAAACTACCAATTGGTGTTAAACGATTATCACCTTTTGTAGCCTGAGTTACTTTATCACCATCTTCCATCACGTTCATTGAACGAAACTTCCAGACCTTAATCGGCTTACCATCAATTCCATAACGATTTTGCTTAAAAAAAACAGGTCCCTTCGACGTAATTTTAACAGCTATCGCAATAACTAACATAGGCGCTAAAATTAACAATAAAATAGAGAAACCAACAATTAAGTCAAACATCCGTTTAATAATACGGTTTGAACCATCCATCGGAGAAGAGTAAATGCTAATTACTGGCAACCCACCGAGGTTATCACTCCTTGAATGCAGAAGTTCAAATGTAAAAATATCTGGAAGGTACATCACTGAGCATGTGGTATCAGCTAACTCTCTAACAAGTTCAGAAATATATGATTGTTTAGAAACAGGTAAAGCAATATACACACGATCAATTTTCCCTGCTTTAGCATCAACGACTAATAGTTCAAGATCACCAATAACTTTTGCAACAGATAGTGGGTGCTCTGAATCAATATAATCAGGCAGATCATAATGACCAACGATATTTAACCCCATCCAAGGAGATTTCATGATACGCTTAGCTAATTCTTGACCTAATAATCCAGCACCAACAATACCTATCTGTCTAGTATTATATCCACGTCCACGAGCGAATCTTAAAAACAACTTCAACAAACGTCGGTAAACTAGCAGCGCAATCCAAGTCACAGCAAACCAAGCTAATTGATGCCGGTATGATGTAAACATATCAAACTTAAGCAACGAATCAGCACTACTTGCCATCATGAATGCAAAAGCCCAGTTTATACTTAAGCGCCACGCTTCCATGCGAAAAGGTGTAGTACGCCAAGACACATAAAAATGCTGAACTTCACAAATAAAATAGAAAGATAACATCCCAATAAATGCGGATAGATAGTTTTCTGCATTCATTACACCTGCGGAAAAAGTAGCAACAACAATAGAGCAAGCAAGTATCACAACGGAGTCAGCAAAACGTGTAAACATCGCAACTGTTGTTTGACGACTTTGTAAGACCCCCTTTTGATATTTCATAATGTACACCTGTCTAATATAGCTAATATAGCTAATATGTTATAATGAAAATATCCATTACGTTCTGTAAATAAGCTAAGGATTCTCAGACAAATTTGGATAGGTAAAAGTCACCCTAGGCTAATAGAACGTATTGATTTATTAATCAACACCATTATTAACTAATAATTACATTTAATAATGAAATGTAAAATATTCTAATGTGAAATCTTTAACAACACATTAGATTTAAAGTAAACATGCATTTCAAAATTAATCAACCTAATATATCTCTAATATATGTAGCCTGTTTTAATGCATACATTGGCCTTAAATGAAGATCATCTTTGTAAAAAGGATTTCCATAATCATCAACAACATAACATTTCTCCTTCGTACACAAATAATCCAATGGATCTATAATATTAAATCCAAATTTTAAGGATTTTTTGCTTATGAAGGAGCGATAATCCTGATCTTTCACTTCAAATGTTTTTTTCCTATAGCCATTTAAAAACGAAAAATCGTTTCGAGAGACATTTCGATCAATTTCCTTTGGATCAAACATTTCTCCTGATGGGGCAGGTAATAAAAAATATACTTCTTTTGAGTTATCGGTTAAAGCCATAAATAAAGAGTCAATCCCATCATTAATGTAATCTCTACCAATTTTGGAACTTAGTGAATATCTCTTATTATTTATTTCGAACAATTCATTACTATCCTCACTCAAATAATCTGGCCATGATCCACTAAGAACAATTTTATCAAACGAAATTGATGACAACAATTTTGGCAAGTTATCCATATTGACACAATTAGTACTTCTTCGTCGAAATCCCTCGACAGGTATACATCCACCTTGTGTTAAGAACCATATATTATGATCCTGATTGTTTTGTTCTTCAACTGCTGTATAGTACTGCTCAATTAAACTATCCCCCAAGAACAAAACATTACTTGTCGAATTAGAATCAATATACCTAAATGACATACCATATTTATATAAATTGGGGAATGGATAATTCCAATCTCCAACGGCCTCAGAAAGGTTCGCAATTAAATTCTGCTGCTTTAAACTCATTCGGTACATGACACCATTTGAAATAAATATAAAGCCGCTAAAAGATATAACAATGATCACCATCAATGACAGTCTGGAAGACAGAAAATCACTAACAGATTTAAAGTCACTTCTAAACCTAAATTTCTCAATATAATTATAGCTAAGAGCTCCAAGTATCACTGAAGAAAATATACCTATATAGGTCATTATTTCTGGTAAAGAAAAATAACGAATAGAAACCACTACAGGCCAATGCCACAAATAAATAGAGTAAGACCAAAGGCCAATCTTTTTAAATAGATAGTTATTAGTAACGTAGCTATTATTCCTTTTTGACTGAATCAAAAGAAAAGCTCCCATAACTGGAAGTAAAGCTAAGTAACCAGGCCATGCACTTTCTTCAGAAACAAAAAAATATGACAATACGATTAAAAAAATTGCAGCTATTTCTAATTTAATTTTATTTGTCTTATTTAGTGGCATGGGAAACAAAAACGCCACACCTCCCATCATCATTTCCCAAGCCCTAGTTGGCAATAAAAAGTAAGCTGGATTAGGCCATTTATATGTAACATATACACTAAAAGCAAAGCCAATTATGGCCCCAAATAGTACAACAAACTTCATCGTTCTAATCGACATGAAGTGTTTCATGATAACAAGAACTAGTGGATATATAATATAAAACTGCCATTCTACTGATAATGACCAAGTATGGAGAAGCCATTTTTCATATGACGATGCGGCAAAATATCCAGATTCACGCCAATATATAATATTTGATAAAAAGCTCACACTGCTAAAAATGTGCTTCCCAAGAGTTTTATAAGTTAACGGCGTAAGGAAAAACCAACCAAAAACAAATAAAACAACACACAATAAAACAAGAGGTGGAATTATTCTATTTGCTCTAGCCAAGTAGAATCGAGGAAGAGAGAATTTTTCTAACTCTAATCCCCGAAAAATAATTCCTGTCATCAAAAATCCGGAGATAACAAAGAAAACATCTACACCAGCAAATCCGCCAGGCATAAGACTAGAATTAAAGTGAAAGATAACAACTGCTATTACAGCTATTGCTCGTAATCCATTAATATCATTTCTGAATTTCAAACTAACCCCGTTCCAAAACGCTTAAAATAATCATTCATAAAACTCACAGATTTCTGTATATTAGCCAGATATATTACTTGTCACATGTATAAAAAATCAAACAAATCAGAATAACCTCTATTAGTTAGTAATATCGACCTATATTAGAGTAATCGTAGCGTATTAATATCTAACTTTTTCCTAACATCATAAAAGAAAAATATATTTTGAATTGAAAGAGTAAAAGCTGTAATAAATGCGGCTCCAACAACGCCATAGAAACTAATGACTACGGGGCCAATAACTACCAAAAAGCCAGACGATAAAAAAATCTTATTCCTAAAAGAATTCTCATTCCCACTCATTTGTAATAAAAAGCCCACAGAACCTGTTAAAGAGTTAATAACTTGCCCTACAAGCAAAATAGATAAAATATAGCCACTATTTGCAAAATCCTCCCCAAATAAAGACATTACTTCATCATTAAACAAATGAAGAAGTAATGCAAAAGGTAAAGCTGTAATGAATATAACACGAGTTGAAAATAACACAGTTTTTCGAACTGAATCGAGATCATTATGCTTAAAACTTTCTGCATATTTTGGAGTTGCAATTGAATTGACAGCAATTAAGACAAAGGCAACAGAAGCAGAAATCCTAGTCGCTGAAGAAAATATAGCAACTTCTTCAGCAGTTCCCATATAACCTAAAACAACTTGAGAAAACCAGAGGTTTACTAAAGTTAACAATGCAACTTGAAATAATGCATTTGATGATTTTAATATCTCATTTCTTATATTTCCACTCAATTCCATTTGCTGAAAATAGCTTCCAATATTTCCACTCTCAAATACCCAAAAAATAGTTGAAATCGTGACCGCACAAATACTGCTTACCAAGAAAATCCACGAAGCCTCAATAGAACTTGTAGGGGGGTAAAACAGTGATATAAAACAAAACAAATATGGTATACCAGCAGAGTTAAATATCATGTACAGTGAAACTTTCTTTCTTCCTTGAAAACAAAATGAGTTTAACATCATTAACGAGAAAGGTAATATCGATAAAGACATAACACTCAGAACATCAGAAAATTCATTTGTATCAAAGAAGATGCCAGAAATACTACTCGATAGAGAGAAAATCAAACCAGAAAAAAACACACCTAACGGAACTACTCTACAAATAGCCAACTTATAAATTTCTTTAATATCTGAATCAAAAGAATTCGAGTAAGGTGCAATAAAGCGCACAATTGTATTATCAAAGCCTCTTCTAGATATATCAGCAAAAATTATTACAAATGTTTGAGCTAGAAAAAAATAACCGGCATCACTTGCACCAAGAAGCCTTGCAATATAAATATTAAAGAAAAGTACACCACCTGCAGAGGCTAATTTTAAAAAAAAAGCACCGCCAACACCTAAAAGTAGTTTCTTTATATCTTTTGTAGTTCTGAAAGAAATCATCAAACTCTCTTCTCAAGCCCCGAATATATTAAGCCAACATTATCAGCAATCTCATCCCAATTGTACTTTGATGATAGATCGCTATATATAGTTTTTAAATCGATCTGTTCTTCAAGAACATCTACTTTAAGTATCGAATCTACAAGAGACCCCTCATCACCAGACTTGAAGTAACATATCTCAGGAAGAGCTATTTCCTTATTAGCAGGAATATCCGAAGCAACAATAGGCAAATTATAAGACATCGCTTCCAATAGTGAAATTGGAAGCCCTTCGTGATAAGAAGGGAGAACAAACTGAGCGGCATTTTTAAATACAGACTGTAATTCCTCTCCTTTCAAATAACCAGTCAGAGTAACTCCTGCTTTTTTTGCATTTTCCTTTAATCGCTCAGAGTAAGTAGAAGTGTGATCAGAGTCCCCAATTAAAACAAGTTCTAGTCCATTTTCCTTAAGTGTATTACTAATATTTACTAAGTGGTGCAGCCCCTTTTCAGGTACAAACCTTGCCACTGAAACTATATATTTTTTATTCTCGAGATCATATTTTCTTAAAGTTGACAGTTGTTTGTCAATGCTTGTTTCGTATTCTACCTTACTAATACCATTTGGAATAAGAGAAAATGAAACCGAAGGATTTATCTTTTTATTTATATCTACGATAACTCTTGATATATAAATATTACAATCAGCATATTTAGTGGCATATTTCTCACCCGTTCTTAACAGCCACTTTGCAATACGCCCCCATTTACCCCTGTCGTAATCAGGACCATGATTTGTTACAACAACTTTCATACCTAGTAATTTACAGATAGGTACGACTAAACCAGATCCAATTCCATGAATATGGACAACATCTGCACCGATAAACTTCGCATAAAATGATGATATAAAAGAGTGAAAAATAGTTTCTAATTTTGAACTACTAAAAGTCCAAAGATGCCTCATTTTTACCCCTTGATATTCAGAGTTTTTTATATACTTACTTCGAGTAATAACGGTTATCTCAAACCCATGGTTAATTAGCCTAGGGTATAACTCTTGACAATGACTTTCGACGCCACCGGGAACGTCAGGAAAACCTCTTAAACCAAAAACTACAACCTTCATAGATGCTCTCTATCAATTTCATCAATAATTAATAACTTTTGTTCTGAGTTCAATTCAGAACCAGCAATCATTTTTACAGGAATTAATTGTTCATTTTTGGGTAACTCCAGGTTACCTTGTTTAGGGTCTTGACCTACATCATGCCAGAAAATTTCGTCCGTACAGATCTCTTTTCCGAGAATTGATTTAGCTTTATTTTTCAGTACCCATTTCAAAGGGTGTTTAATATGTTTTTTCATCATTGGAGCAGCAGTACCGACCATCCAACAATTCTTCGGACATGTTTTAACCGAATTTCTAACGTCATTAGCTTGTTCTGAAAACCATAGCTCCTCAAAAGATTCTACATCACGTATATTTCCCATAGATTTCTTCCAATAGCGATCTTCTAGCCCATTACACGGATATACTTCACCATAAGGTTCAATGAAGAAATTAGCTGTACCGGCTTCACATGGTAGCATTCTTCTTTGGCCTTTAATGTAATGTATCAACCCAAGATTAAACCATGCACGAAACCAACTCTTAGGATTATTTTCTTTCAATAACTCTTTAATAAGATCAGAGAAATCATCAATTACTTCATCCTTATTTGTTATTATATTGGTATCTTTGTGAAAGTAATAAGAATTATGAAATGTTGCCGTTGCAAATTCAAACCCCAACTCTCTTGCTAATCGATACAACCAAATTAAATCGCCTGAATTCTTATTTGATACTGTTTGACCAAAACCAATATCTTTAACACCCATCTCCTTTAATCCAAGTAAAGTTCTTAATCCCTTATCAAAAGAGCCACTTCTCCCTCTTAAATCATCATTCTTTTTTGATAAACCTTCAATTGATACCCTAATACCAAGATTAGGGTATTTTTCTGCTAACTTTAAAATCCTTTCAGTATGCCACCCTGAAGTTGAAATAACGATCCTATCTGACTTTTTCGCCATTACTTCTATAATGTCTTCAAGATCATTACGAACAAACGGCTCTCCTCCTGTAATATTAACAAACTTAAAATTTGGTAACATCTCAAGTTCCTCTGGAGTGATTTCTTTATTTTTATTTGTGGGATTTTCCCAAATATCACACATTTTACAACGCATCTGGCAGCGGTATGTTGTTATGATTGAAACATCTGTTGGCATACTCACGTTATTATTAACACTCATAATTCTTCTCTAATACGAATTTGTAGACTTCTTCTAACTGATAAATTTGCTTTGTTTTGTCAAAATTATTTTCAGCAAACTCTCTCGACTTTACTCTCAATGCTTTATAGTTATTAAGATCAAGCTCTTGCATATCATTTATACATGTTTTCAACTCATTTTGATTCATTGGTGCGAATGCCCATTTTTTACTAACCAACATCTCTGGAATTCCACCAATATCACTTCCAATCACAGGTGTACCTAATGCTAAAGATTCAATAATTGACATAGGACAGTTTTCATACCAAACAGATGGAACAATTGTTGACCTAGCATTTGCAATAAGATCAATTAACTCATCACCATTGACAAATCCTTTAAACTCAACATTTTCTAAGCCTAAATTACCAACTAATACATGCAGAGCATCTTTCTGCGGACCATCTCCAGCAATTACTAGTTTTGAATTAGGTAATTCTGTAAATGTTTTAATTAAACTTTCGAGGCCCTTTTCTTCAGAAAGACGCCCAAAATATAAAAAATATTCATCACTATTAAGATTAAGTTCATAAGAATCTAAATCTACTGAATTCCTAATTAAAAATACTTTTTCTTCTGGCACGCCAAATTCGATCGCTTTATTTCTATAAAACTCAGATACAGCTATATACGCATCAACATTCTGATAATATTTCAGCTTATAATGTAAATACATTTCAACTGTATTGACCAAACTCTTAAATAATGAGTTATCATTACACTTATTAAGTGTACAATTTATAAACTTTCCGCCCTTGCACTTTTCGCATACCTTTCCATTAGAGTACATACGATAGTTCGGACAAAATGGTTTTAAATCATGAAGAGTTAAAACCTTGGGAATATGATTTTTATCAAGAACATCAAAAACGGACGGTGAAATCTGATGTTGGAAAATATGAAAATGTGCAATATCAATTCTCTCCTTTAAAAGTAGTTCTTCTAGTTTCTTTTTTGCATCGAATGAATATAAAACTTTGATTGCATTAGAAATTTTACTTTTAAACCCACCAGCTTCATAATTTACATTATCAACAAAATATTCAGAATACTTTGATTGTAGCGAGAAGTCTTCTTTCATCGAAAATGGTACAACATCATATCCCTTGCCTTCTAAAAGTTCTTTTTGTTGAAAAAAAACAGTTTCAGAACCACCCTTTGGTCTAAAGTATTTATTAACTTTCAGTATTCTCAATTTTGTTATCTCTTGCTGAATTAATTAGTATTGATACAAAAAATGCCAAATATATATTATTAGGAGATTTAGAAAAAGTTGGCGTACTAATGCTTTCAATAAACGTCATAAAAAAGAGACCTAATGCTATTAAATATACTCCATCAGCAGGTTCTAATCTATGTCTATGATTGAATACGCACCTTCCAACAAGAACGATTGAAATAAAATATAACATTGTACCTAAGTAACCAACCTCTCCAATTAGCATTGGCCAAAAAGTGTCTGTTAAATAATTCCCATCATCTTCACTCAATCCAAAAAGCCCATTGATTCCATATTCAGTATATACAGGGCTATAATATTCCGAGCTAATATAGCTACCGAAATTCCCCAAGCCTGCTCCGAGTGGGAAGTTATTATTTGCTATTTCAAATGATGTTCTTGTTAACTGCACTCGAGGGCCACCATATTCATTTGAATTTACTAAATATCGTTCAAAAGTATCACTTATTAAGAACTCAAATTTTTCGACGTTAATCGATATTACTACTGATATTAGTATCACTGGTAGCAGTAACTTCTTAAAGAATTGGGTAGGTTTTTTAGATGAGACCCAAAAAATCACAACTGAAGTACAGATAACGGCAATTATTGTCTTTCTTCGAAGTGTTAATATTAGTGCAATAAAAATCAAGATAGAAAAGAAAGCATAAAGTTTCTTCTTCTGCTTTATGTATAAAGATAAGCTAATAACAAAACCTACACCACAGAACCAGGCAAAACTTCCAGGGTGCCAAAAAACTGATGTTATGCCATTCCACTCTCCTCTAGATAGAGCCAGAGTGACATTTTCATTTTGCAATAATCTTAGAGCAGGTCCAATAATAGAAGGAAAAGAAAACTCTAACACACCAATAAATGCAGTAAAAGCGGAAAAATACAAAACTGTTAAAATAACAAAATTAATATCTTTATTCTTCATTCTAATCATATTAAACATGAACAAATATAAAAAAAATGAGTAAGTGAACAATGATTGTAGCAACGCTAAGTGTAATCTTTCAGGATAATTGATTGATGAAATTATTCCAATAAAACAAGATATTAAAGCAGATAAATAAAAATCATACGTTTTCATTCTTTGCTTAAAGAGTAAAAGCGTAGAACTAAATAAAAATAACATAACAAAAAGCACCTTTTCAAAAGGTGCTATATTTACAATTGAATTTATGACTGTTTGACTTAATAAGGCAAGCAATAACCAAGCTATTGCAATTCTTCTTCCTGAGATAAAAAGATTTGGCATCAATTATATCCAACTAAATTTTAACTAAGAGATTTAAGTAGAATATCTATTCCTTTATCATGAGGCATGTCATATTCTCTACATAATTCACGCTGCTCTATATAAATTTTTTTCATCTCTATTTTGTACAGGTCAGCATATTGCTTCCATTCAGATAATATTCCGACAGATTTGTAAAAACCTGTAATTATCTCTTCGTTGCTTTTTATAATGTCATCGAAACAATTAACGTTCTTCTTTATAAGAATTTCCGCATGAAAGATATAATTAAAAAGGTCCCAACCTACAGGCCTCCTATCGCACATTTCCCAATCAAACACACTAAGTGCATCGCTAGTGATCATTGTATTCCAAGGTGTAAAGTCACCATGAGATAAGCAAACTTTAACCATCACATTTGATAATGCATCATCTTTCGTAATAGAAAGCCTCTTGTACTCATTAATTGAAGTTGATTCGCTAATTGTTAGGTTTGCTAACTCAACCAATGCTAAGTGATGCATATTTGAAAGAGATGAGTTTATTTTACCATCCGTTGAGCAAACAGACGATGTTCTCAGAGCGACTATTTTCCCATCAACTTTTCTTGCTGAAATCACATTTGGAACGTTAAGGTATTTTAATTCTGTTTTAAATTTATCTAAAATAAGAAGAGCATTATACTCAGCCTCAAGTCTAATAGGTGCCAATTCACCTACAGCAACTTTTGTGTAGGTTATATTGCCATTACTATCAACTTCTTGAACTGTATTTTTTTTAAATACACCTCTAGCTCCAAAATAGATATTTACTACTGAATCATTTATTTGAGAACCAACTGAATTGAAAAATTTATTTCGAAGATTAAAAAACCTTAACTTTCTAAATATAAAATAATAAATAACAGATAATAGGCGACTTGGCTTAGCTATTTGTCTTGAGTAATCAATTGCCTTTTCGTTATCCTTTATCGCCCATCTTATATTTTTTCTATTCGGTAGGGCCCAATACTTATCATTATAAGTAAACTTCACACCAGACAGTTCAAGCGTTTTGTACGGCTCATTATTTTTCATATTTAGATAGCTCGTTCAGAACGGAGTAATAAACATCATCCATCGATTGGTTTCCATTAACTTCGATTACATTTTTTTTATTTTTGCATAATTTTAAATATTCTATAATCTGTCTTTCCATCTCACTGTCAAATATCTCATAACGACGATTCTTAAGAACCTCAATTGGAGCGGATAGATAAATAACTAAATCAGGCTGAGGGATGAAAACCCTTATTAAGGTTGTTATTTTTGAGTTTAAAGTCATTCCAAACCTTTCAGGATAGATTAGTAAATCATCAAAATATCTATCATAAATAATAATCCCTCCTCTTGATTTTAGGAGGTAATCTTTAATACCTCCTAACATATAATCAAGACTATAATATGCTAGTTTTACATAACTTTTTAAGCATGAATGTTTTTCTACTTCATTTGTGAAATTCGAATCATCATGTGACGTTACTGAAGATGCTTGGCTAATTCTAGGTAAAACAAATGGTCTCCAGTAATAATTATGTGAATTATTACCGTTATATAGCTTCTTACTATCTAGAATAAGTCTGTTTACAACAGTTGACTTGCCACATCCGTCATTACCAATAAACGCAATTTTCAAACCCGTTGGTTTAAATAATCTAGTCAAATTATTAACAAAAAAACCATAAATATTTTTCAGTAACTTTAATGGTTGATTTTTAATGTTTGCTTTTAAAATTGAATAAACTAATGTTTTTTTTGACAAAGACAATTTATCAAAATCATTATTTTCAACATTCTTTCTTATTTTGTGATAATTTTCACTTCCAATTTTAGCTATAATTAACTTTCTTGACTGCTCATTCGATATGTTATGAGTTAATTTTTCCCTGTATTTTTCTTTAAATATACTTTTATTTAAATATGGATAAAGTAAATGCCCGACAGTTTCTACTGATTCATTAACGACTGAGTAATTTTTATATTTTATGCGGTTACTCGCGATATCAGTTGAATCAATAATTGGCAACCAAGATTTCCAAGCAGTTTCTATCATTAAATCAACATGAAGAAATTGCACTATGCCATTAATTATTGCATATCCATATATATTACAGCCATTCGATGTGACATTTTCACAAGTAATATCAATATTTAACAACTTGAAAATTGTACACAATTCAAAATAAGCTTCTTCGTAATTTGATACCCATATATCTATATCGTTATCGACAGAATCTGGAAGTGAATGATAGTTACCAAAGATTGCGTATTCTATTTCAAGCTCATCTAAACGAGCAAAGTAACTATCACAAAATTCCTTTATTACGTTACGTTCTAACATACAAATCAATATATCCCTTGATAACCGACCAATTATAAAATGTACATTGCAATATAACAGACATTTAAACCTGCACAATAATATAACATTAGTGAATTTATAGCTTCATTTTATAAATATACAGTTCATTATTTACTATAATAATGATGACAATCTGAACCTGGTAGTTATCCTTTATCAGAATAACCACCAGTACCTAATATTAAGTATTAATATGGATTCTTTTTTTATTTACTCTTTTGACTCATAACTATAGTTATAATATCCATAATTACCTCCATAATAACTACTCGCCTTACGGACAACTGCATTCAATATAAAACCTTTTACTTCGATTCCATTTTGTTCAAATCGTTGCTTAGTTATTTCAACTTCTTTGACCGCATTTTGACCGAAGCGTCCGACAAGCAACGTCGTCCCCACATGGGCCCCTACAATGGCAGGATCCGTCACAGCAAGAATTGGTGGCGTATCAACAATTACAATATCGTAGTTCTCAGAAGCCCATTCCATCAACACCTTAAATCGTGGGTGCATTAGTAATTCAGATGGATTCGGTGGCACTTCACCACGACCAATGTAATCAAGGTTTTCAACACCTGGCTGCTTAATGAGTTCTTTGATATCCCTTTGACCAGACAAGTAATCTGACAGACCAGGCTTATGGGTGGTCGCCATCTGACGTTCTAATCGACCTTTACGCATGTCAGCATCAATAACCAGTACTCTTTGACCAGACTTTGCTACCACTGCTGCCATATTAGCAGAAACAAATGACTTACCAATACTTGGACTCGGACCTGAAATCATCAGGATGTTATTCTTCGCTTCCATCATCGCAAAATGCAAGCTTGTACGCAGGCTACGTAGCGCTTCAATTGACAAATCGGCAGGATTAGAAACAGCCAATAACGTGTCTTCAACGGTCAGCTTTTTCTTCGACTTTTGCTTTTTCTCAAGCTCAGTCTGCCAGTCGGACATTGGAATACTGGCATAAACAGGCAATCCGATTTCTTCTATCTCTTGTGGTGATTCGATACCTTTATGAAAGGCCTCTTTAATTAAGGCAAACGCTACCGACAGGATCGCGCCAAGTATCGTCGCGATTACAACAATGATCGCCTTCTTCGGTTTTACCGGCTTCTCTAATGTTGCGGCATTATCAAGAATACGAACATTACCTACTGCGCTTGCTTTCATTACGTTCAATTCTTGAACTTTTTCAACTAACTGCAAGTAAATGGCCTGATTAACTTCAACATCACGGCTTAAGCGTAAGATCTCCTGTTGGGTTTTAGGCATTTTCGCCACCATACCATCCATACGCGCTTTCTCGCCTTGCAACGTTTTACGTTTTTCAAGCAAAGAAAGATAAGCCGGGTGACTCTTGGTAAAGCGCTGTGCGATATCAGACTCTTTAAAAGTTAGTTCATTCAACTGTGCTTCTATCGTTACCATTGTTTCCAGAACTGATTTTGCCTCTAAGGCAAGGTCAACAGAGTCGTTATCAAGCTTGTACCGATTGAGCTTTCCTTCCGAATCATCAAGTTGTGACTTAATTTCAGGCAAATGCCCACGTAGGAACTGTAGACTTTTCTCAGCTTCAGCAGAAGTACGTTCAATATTCTGCATCAAATAATCTTCAGTAATACTGTTGAGAATTGCCTGGATTTGAGCTGGTTTTTCACCTTCAAGGGTCAGTCTTAAAATACCGGTTTTTTTCCCTTGTTCCGCAATTTTTAGCCCCTCTTGCAAATCACTGATTGTGACTAGTCGAGCGTTCTTTACCACAGAAAACTCATTTCCTTCTGGGGCGACTATATCCGTTACCAAAACGGACAGTTCTCCATTTAGGGCTAACTCATCCTTCTTTGCTGAAATCAGCTCTTCACCATTATAAGAGACAGTATATCGCTCATTACTTAATACTGTGAAAGTCAGCTTTTCACCAATCAGTTCATGCGGTAACTCCAATTTTGCAACAGCAAGAACGGGTTCTTTTTCTCTTTGGAGTCGAGCAAGCCCTTTTCCAATAATTGGTAGATATTTGGGTGCAACGTTAACCGTTAAATTGAGTTTATCTACCGTGTTACCGATCACCATTCGTGACCTGAGAATTTGTATTTCTGTATCTGCTGATGATTCGGAAGCAAACATATCTGATATATCAGATAAGCCTGGTACGCCAGCACTTTTCTCTTCAACTTGTACTAAAGCATCCGCTTTGTAGATCGGTGTCGCTAACAGTGCATATGCAATACCAAAAACAGCAAAGAGGAAAGTTGCTAGAATAATGACCCATCGGCTATCGAGCAGAACGCCAAACAGCTTCCCTAAATCAACTTCATCCGAATCAGTGTGTTTGACTTGTACGTTTTGCGTAACGCTCATAATTATTTCCAGTAATGAGTGTTTAGTTTCAAGGAGATAGCGCAAGATTCAGAAAATTCATTCTCGTTTCTCGAACCTTAACCCTCTCCCCTATTACAGTTTCTTTGCCCATGCGCTTGCAGCTTCATCAATCAAACTATAAGCATGATCGAATGCTTCACGGCTTTGCCGATAGGGATCAGGGATATCATGTTGGCCAATCCACTGGGCAAACAGCATAGTTTTTCCACGAGCTTCAGGAGCGATTTTAGTTACGGCTTCAATGTGACCTTTCTCCATCACAAGAATCAAATCATATTCGCTACAAAGCAGGCTAGTTAACTGCTGTGCCACATGCCCTTCCAAGCTAACACCGTTTTTTTGTGCAACCTCTGTTGCCATGCAGTCAGCAGGTTTCCCGACTAATGCGCCAACACCTGCTGAAGCAATGTCCTTATTAGGCAGCAGTTTTTTTAACAGGTATTCGCCTGACGGAGAACGGCAAATGTTACCGACGCAGACGACAAGGATTTTGTTAAACATAAGCTTCTCAGTATTAAACAGAAAGTGTCGAGTAACGGCAGGTTGATGATTAGTTACAACAACATGTACTCGCGACTCGAAGCTATAACACATACTCTCCGCTATTTTATTTAATTTGCTACGAACGATATTTTATCAGCTCGCCATTCTCCATAGGTCCGCTTTTAAACACCCGTTCCTATGGCCAATTTCTAATACGCAGTGCCCCTTCAGTTAGTTCATTAAACCCTGTTATCGTTGGCAGAAGCTGGCGGACAACGCGATTCCAGCGAGATATTGGTGCTGCCGTCACATAAACGATATCGTATGGCTGAAGATCAAATTCCGTTCCGATTACCAGTGCTGAGGCATCTTTGATATTTAACTGATAAATATTGGCGAGTGTCTGTGACTTCGTACTTTGTAATTTGTTACCGCGAATAACAAAAACGCCTGTTGCATCAGCTTCCAGCTCGTTGATACCACCAACGGTGCTTAACGCTTCTGTCAGGCTCATTCCGGCACGATCAATCTTGATTAGCTGAGGATTATTGACTTCACCCATTACGAAAACTTTCTGGGCATCATTACGTGGAACATGAACAATATCACCCGGTCGTAAAAGGCGGTTTTGGGTTAAGTCACCGCGCTGCATTAGGGCATAGAGGGACAAACTGTCCTCTACTCCATTACGAGTAAGGGTAACATTACGCCAATCTGCATCCTCAGCCAGCCCACCAGCTTTGTTGACTGCATCCAGTATCGTCATCGGTACATTCGTAACGGGTTGCTGTCCAGGCGCATTCACCTCACCGGTGATGTAAGCTTTTTGGGATCGGAATGCCGCGACATTGACGTCAACCTGAGGACTTTCGATGAACTTTTTAAGGCGTTTGGCCATTTCATCACGAACTTCAGTAACCGTTTTACCCTCAACGTTGACCAAACCGATATAAGGATAAAAAATCGTTCCGTCAGAATGAACCCAGTTACCAGCTTCGGTTGAGCTTCGGTATGAACCTGCTGGAATGGTCAATTCAGGATGGTCCCAAATTGTGACATTAAGAATGTCACCAGGACCGATACGATACTGATATCGAGCAACTTCAGCGTCCAGTGCAGGGTTTTCTTTAGATGTTACTCTAGGCGCTTTGAGCGAACTCACCGTACTTGCAGTTAATGGGTGAACATTTACTTGCTCTGAAATGTTATTTTTCTGTTCTTCACTGACCTTGACAACATTTTTGCCGTCAATATCTAAATGAGAACCTGGAACAGTGCAGCCTACCAGCATGGTCGAGGCCATAGCAGTAATTAGAAGCTTCTTCGTGAAATCCATATTAGTAAAGATTCATTATATAGTGATTTGATGGACTGCAGATGCAGTTGATAATTGAGGAATCCAAGTGCTACGAACAAGAATTAACGTTTATTTAAATACCATTTTAAAAACAAAGCGATACACTCTTTATTTATACAAAAACAGACCGTTCCATTACTCATTCACTAGCATGAAAAGTGAATTTTCGACACGCTACCGCCCTTGGGTTCAAGCTCCCAACGTGCTAATTGTCTAGATTTAAGAACGTGATGTCGGTCCCTAAAATTGAAAATTACTGATACTACAGAGTATTGCCATAATGGTAATTTATTGAGGATTTACTCTGTAAAAATTCGGTAATTATTCTACACAAACAAGCGATAAAACGAAACCTGATTTTTTGCCGCACACGGATACCGTCTTAGATAAGGAAAACACCTAATAAACTGATTTTTAACACCCCCAACCTATTTTTATCCTGAATCATACGCACCTCCAACAGTGCTTTCCAACAACACACAAAAAACAGTCAACGCACGCGCTTATCTCAAATTTATCTTGTTGTTATTGCTCTTTAATTGCCAGCAGTTGGAAAATAGTTTGATGCTAACCCAATGGATTCGTTGCGATTCGACCAGTATCACAATATCATTGGGTAGAAGTTAAACTTCGCTTTTTTACATTTCTTATAAAAATAAGGGAATAGGATGAAAAAAACCACAATTGCTCTACTAGCTGCAATATCTATGGCTAGTTCTGCGTTTGCTGCTACTGAAACTTCAGCAGGTGCAGCGGGCAGCACATCATCAACAGCAACAACAGCCGGTGCAACAGCTGGTGCATCAACTGGCGCTGCTGCGGGTACAGCAGGCGCTACAGTTGCTGCTGCTGGCGGTATTGCAGCAACAACCGTTGCAGCTGTTGCTGCCGTTACTGTTGCTGCTGTTGCTGTTGCTGATTCAGGCAACGGCACAGCAACAACAACAACAACAACCGCAACAGCTCAGCAAGGCTAGTTTCGTTCGTTAAGAATGTAATGTTGCTGACTTAATGGTGAACGATAAATAACCGCACTGACTAGTGCGGTTATTTTTGTTAATCAGGCTGAATTTTCCAAAACGTTTGGTAGACAAGCCTGTCACTAATCTAAACACTAGTCACTCGACTATCTATCAGAAGCAATACGGATGCGAATTATTACTCAATTTAATCGATTTCTATTATGCCTAATGTTGGCTTTAGTAAGCTCAGGCTGTAGCCAAAAATTCAATGATGTCAGTGATACCATGAATTTAGCTTTTTTCGGGAACGATGATACAAGCCTCAGTAATTACGACATAGCTAATCTTCCCTATGCCAGTATTTATGCTCGAGTTAACAATGGACCTCAGGCATTTATGGTGCTTGCAATTGCACAACCCATAACTCGTAGCTATCATGCCACAGACACTTCAATTAACACTCAATTGAACCCTATTCAGTTGAAGTGGATGTCTGCAGATAGAGCAATGCTAGTAACGGAAAGTGGCCGAATAGTTAAAACAGTAAACCTACCAAATGCAAATCTAACCACGAGTTATAGCGACCAGCCAGATCCATTAATGCTGGGCCTACACCGTAATTCAACACCGATGTATTGGCAACGCTATATCGACTGGCAACCAGGTTACCATTCCGGCTACACTCTTAGCTCTTCTTTTGCATTTGAAGGAGAAGAGGTCATTAAGCTCAATGAAAGCCCGGTCGAAGCCCTGCATTTTAGCGAAAAAGTTTCAGTAAAAAGTCTTGACGAAAGTTATATCAACCATTTTTGGATCAATCCTAATAATGGCAAAGTACTGAAGAGCCTTCAGATACTGGCTCCGGGCCAACCTTATATTGAAATCACTTTATTGAAGCCTTATTCATAAACATGGAATGACAATGAAACTGCTCAAGTTTACAACCCAATCAATGAAAGCCCTTCTGGTTTCACTACCCATTTTTGTATCCTCAGTTATTGCCGACACTCAAGTTAATAGCTCTCTTTCCCTACGAGCTGAAACTACTCGTATTGTTTTAAAAACAACGAGTAATACCCCACAACAGGTTACACTTGAATACATTACACCTGTTCGCCTTGAGCAAATTTTACGAGATAGCTTGCTACATATTCCCCCCCTTAAGCAAGACGTTAAAAATACCGAAGGGCAACATTCATCGCCTTCGGATATTTACTGGGCAGGAGCCAGCTTAGTCGATATGAGCCAGCCTTTAGATAAAACAAGTATCATAAAAGCATTAGTAAAAATACAAGCTCAATGGGCAAATCAACAAGCTAGTGACCACGCTAACGCAATTAATGCACTAAAGCATTGGTTAGACACTAATCTGGAAAATACGAGGCTGCATACAACCTTGGATTATGATGTTGTTCTTATTGAGCCATCCTTAAATCCAGTCATAGCTGGAGAGTTCACTTTAACCCTCCCCCCTCGCCCAAAACATGTACTGGTGTTAGGCGCAACCGTCGAGCCTCAATTTGTTGAATGGCAAGAACGGAAAAGCGCCAATTACTACCTGAACAAAATAGAAATTCTTGAAGACGCTGACAACAGTTACGTTTGGGTGATCCAACCCGACGGTGTTGCAGAAAAACACCCAATCGCATACTGGAACCAAAATCATTTGGATATTGCTCCCGGCGCAATAG
>Ga0209272_10000776_pt1 | contig 23054 bp, 17 predicted proteins | sample tdDd002_FD_187125 | JGI IMG/M metagenome (GOLD analysis project Ga0209272, IMG submission 187125) | Marine sediment microbial communities from the Atlantic coast under amendment with organic carbon and nitrate - tdDd00.2 (SPAdes)... | ecosystem: Environmental > Aquatic > Marine > Coastal >... | reverse complement strand
CAACAAACTATTTCATTATTTTGATATCGCTTTCTCAACAGATTGCTTGATATCCGCTTTTATATCTTCTATATGCTCAATTCCAACTGAGATTCTCAACAGGCCTGGTTCAACACCAGAATCCTTTTGTTCCTCTAAACTCAATTGTTCATGAGTTGTTGAACTTGGATGAATAATTAAAGTTTTAGCATCACCCAAATTGGCAACATGAGAAAGCAACTCAACACCATCAACCAATTTATCGGCTACTTCTTTTCCACCTTTCACTTTGAAAGTCAAAACTGAACCAGCACCTTTTGTGAAATATTTCTTGGCTCTTTCGTAGTATGGACTCGATGGCAAACCAGGGTAATTGACTTTCTCAACCCAGTCTTGCTCTTCTAACCATTCTGCTAAAGCAATTGTATTTTCAACATGTCGATCTAAACGAAGAGATAGTGTTTCCAAGCCTTGCAATAGCAAAAACGAATTAAACGGACTCTGCGAACAACCATAATCTCTAAGACCTTCGACGCGTGCGCGAATTGCAAAAGCGATATTACCGAATGGTCCATCTGATCCAAAAACATCCCAGAACACCAGTCCGTGATAGCCTTCAGAAGGTTCTGAAAATTGAGGGAATTTTCCATTACCCCAATTGTAATTTCCACCATCAACAATGACGCCTCCTACTGCAGTACCATGGCCACAAATCCACTTGGTTGCCGATTCAACAACCACATTGGCTCCATGATCGATAGGACGGAAAAGGTAACCTCCTGCTCCAAGTGTATTATCGACTATCAATGGTAAGTCATACTCTTTAGCAATGGCTGAAACTTTCTCAAAATCAGGAATCGAGAATTTTGGATTTGGTAAAGCCTCTACGTAAATGGCTTTCGTATTCTCATCGATTAAAGGCACAATTGTTTCTGGCTCATCGATATCAACAAAGCGGCATTCAATACCAAGGCGTTTAAATTGTACTTTAAACTGATTATAAGTTCCGCCATAGATTTGAGCGGCACTCACAAAATTATCGCCACACTCAAGAATATTGGTTAAAGCAAGGAATTGTGCAGCCTGACCAGAACCTGTTGCCACTGCAGCAACACCACCTTCAAGAGCAGCAATTCTTTTCTCAAAAACATCATTCGTTGGATTCTGAAGACGCGTATAAATATTCCCGAATTGCTTTAAGCCAAATAGGTCAGCTGCATGCTTAGAATCGTTGAATGTATAGGCTGTTGTTTGGTACAATGGTACTGCTCTTGAGTTAGTAGTTGCGTCAACTTCCTGACCTGCGTGTATTTGTAGAGTTTCGTATCTTAAATTTTTAGACATAGCAATCTTATTTTTTGGATAGAGTATTCCCCTTAAGAAATACGACTTCCTTGTAATTTTTTATCGAATTAAATTAATGGAGTGTGAGTTCTGGACATACTGACTCACAAAGCACAAAAACTTATCAGTTTGGAATACAATAGGATTAAGCTCATATGGCTTAATCAAAAAAAGCTTGTACAATTCTAAATCCTAATCAAATTGATTAGAAAAAATAATTCACAAAATGTAAATGTTTTTGAGTTCCCGTATCGGAGTTATTTTATACGCACCGGCATCTAAAAAAGAGGAAATTTAATAGACAGAATGCGTTACAGCATACGCATAGCCATCTGCATTCGCATCATTGGAGTTGATGCACGATGTAGTTGCAAATGTAAATTCAGCTCCTGTGGAGCTACCTGATTGATGTAATGATTTTCTGTCTTCATAGTTTCTAATTTATATTCACCAATTACTTGGTCAGGATTTGACACCTTTCGGTTTTGGAACCGCGGTTGTCAGAAGGTCATCGAGCCTGTTCTCTCACTTCTTCTGTATAAATTATAGCCTCTAAAAAAGAGGTTTTTTCTCTTATAACTGTGAGCAAATGTAGATATGTTTTTTTAATATCCAAATCTAAACCTTAGATTTTATTTCTAAATAAGCTATAAGCATGAACGCAACACCCTCTGAATATCAGAACAATGAATTCATTATTTATTTTTTTCACCAAATATCTCAACTCATAAAATCAATCAAATCATAAAAATGCAAGAATGTCATTATAATCTTTAAAGTCATATTTTTTGTATTCCTTCTTTTGTATATTTATCGAAATTCCGAACCTAAAATATCAAGCAATGAATATCCAAATCCGTCCTGAACACAAAAATGACATATCTGCCATATCAATGTTAAATGACATGGCATTTGGACAAGAATCTGAAGGTGATTTAATCGTTAAGCTACGTAAAAATAAAAACTTCATTAAAGACCTATCCTTAGTTGCCTGCATGGGAAATGAAATCATTGGGCATATTTTATTTAGCAAAATTGTCATCAAAAATGAGACTGAAGAATTTGAATCTTTAGCTCTAGCCCCTATGGCTGTTATTCCAGAATTTCAAGGCTTAGGAATTGGTTCCCAATTGATAAATAAAGGGCTACAAAAAGCGATAAAATTAGGTTACGAATCAGTGATTGTTTTAGGCCATGAAAACTATTACACTCGATATAATTTTACTCCCGCGAGTCAATTTCAAATCTCTTGCCCTTTCGAAGTTTTAGACAATAATTTCATGGCTCTCGAATTAAAAAAAGGAAGCCTTGATAAGGTGTCCGGCTGTGTGATTTACCCTAAAGAATTCGATACTTTATAGCTTACAATAATTATTATTTAAAGTAAATAGTTTAGCTAATAATACGCTCTTATTTTTTTTAACTAAGCCCAAACCTAAGTAAGTTATATAAAAGAGTACGAAACCGTACACTCTTTGTTCGTCTACGAACAAGCAAGAACAAAACAAAAGACACATTAACAACTGGAATACTGAACTATACATATTTTGGCACAGTGTGTGATATGAAATCGCGTCTGCTTTTATCTTTCATTTGATAAACGGCTCTCACTTTATTTCTAATCAACAAACTGAGACATGATAAAAAAGTTATTTTTCATTACAACCTTTCTAGTTGCACTAGCAAAAAGTCTTTTAGGTGCTGAAACTCCAACTTGGCTTCGCTATCCTGCAATTTCCCCAGATGGTACAACCATTGTTTTCCAGTATCAAGGTGATATCTTTAAAGTGAACGCAGAGGGAGGTATGGCAACAGCTCTTACTTCAAATTCTGCATACGACATGCAGCCAGTTTGGTCTCCAGATGGAAAAACAATAGCTTTTGCTTCAGATCGATTTGGAAATTTTGACATATTCACTATTTCTATTGAAGGTGGAAGCCCGAACAGAATAACATACCATTCAGGTAATGAAAAACCAAGTAGCTTTACGCCTGATGGTAAATACATCTTATTCTCAGGTTTAATTAGTGACACGCCAAAAAATGCCATGTTCCCTTCTGGTGGTGTACCAGAACTATACAGCATCTCTGTAAATGGTGGACGTGAAAATCAGGTTCTGACTTCACCAGCATTATTCGCAAATTACAATACAGATCAAAGTTTACTTCTTTATCAAGATCAAAAAGGATACGAGAATCAATGGAGAAAACACCATACTTCTTCAGTTACTCGTGATATTTGGATCTTCAATACAAAGGATAAAAAACACACGAAATTTTCTTCTTTCAAAGGTGAAGACCTGAATCCAATATTCAGTGCAGACAATAAGGATGTCTATTATCTTTCAGAAAGAAAAGGGAGTATGAATATTTGGAAAGCACCTGTTTCAAATTCATCCGAATTAACACAAGTAACTCAGTTTGAAAAGCACCCTGTTCGTTTCATTAGTATAGCTAATAATAACACACTAGCCTATTCTTACAATGGGGACATTTACACGCAACAGCAAGACGGCAAAGCAAATAAATTGGTTATTAACATCAATGCGGATAATAAAGAAAATCCTGTTGTTTTTAAGAAAATGAGAAGTGGTGCCAGTGAGATGTCTGTATCGCCTAATGGTAAAGAGGTCGCTTTCATTGCCAGAGGAGAAGTATTTGTAACTTCTGTTGACTATGGTACAACAAAAAGAATTACCAACACACCAGAACAAGAGCGTAGTGTTAGCTTTAGTCCTGATGGGAAAGCCTTATTATATGCTTCAGAAAGAAATGGAAGCTGGAACCTTTATCAAACTAAACTTGTTCGTGAAGTTGAAACTAGCTTTGCCAATTCTACACTTTTAAAAGAAGAGATTGTTTTAGAATCAACACCTGAGGCTTTCCAAGCGAAATACTCACCTGATGGAAAAGAAGTCGCTTTTCTTGAGGAGCGCACGACTCTAAAGGTGATTAATCTTAAAAGTAAAAAAATACGTACCATCCTTGATGGTAAATGGAACTATTCATATAGCGATGGTGATCAGCATTACGATTGGTCTCCTGATGGCAAGTGGTTCTTAGTTGATTTCTACCCTCATACCATATTCATGTCTGATATTGCATTGGTAGATGCTCAGGGAAATCAAACGATGAGAAATATTACCGAAAGTGGTTATTCTGATAACTCTGCAAGATGGTCATTAAAAGGAAACGCTATGATTTGGTTCACCGACAAGCGTGGCTACAGAAGTCATGGTAGTTGGGGATCTCAAAGTGATGTTTATGCACAATTCTTCACTCAGGAGGCTTACGATAACTTCAAGCTATCAAAGGAAGAGCGTGAAGTGAAAGAGAAAGTCGAGAAAGAAGCTAAAAAACTTAAAGAAGAAGCTGACAAGAAAAAAGACGATAAGAAGAAAGACAAAAAGAAGAAAAAGAAGTCTGATAAGAAAGATGAGAAAAAGGATAAAGATTTAAAAATAGATTACATCGGTCTGGAAGATCGTCAAATTTGTTTAACCATTAACCCTTCCAAATTATCAGATGCTATCTTAACGCCTGATGGGAAGAAACTTTTTTACTTAAGTCGATTCGAAGGTGGATATGACTTATGGGTTAACGATTTAGTTGAGAATTCAACAAAGAAGGTATTAGATCTAAAAGGTGGCGGTGGCGCTATGCAATTCGATAAGGATGCTAAAAACCTATTTTTAATGTCTGGTAACAGTATTATTAAGGTTGATGTAGCCAGCAACAAACGTAAAAATATCAGCTATAATGCTGAAATGTATCTTGACAAAGCTGCAGAACGTGAATATATGTTTGAGCATGTTTGGCGTCAGATGATGAAGAAATTTTATGATCCAAAATTACATGGTGTTGATTGGGATTTCTACAAAAAAGAATACCAAAGATTTTTACCTCATATCACCAATAATTACGATTTTGCCGAGATGCTTAGCGAACTTTTAGGTGAGATGAATGCTTCACACACCGGAGCCGGTTATCGTGGTGGATCATACAATGGTGATAAAACTGCTAAACTCGGAGCTTTCTACGACTGGAACTTTAAAGGTGATGGATTAAGAATTGCTGAAGTTCTTGAAAAAGGTCCTCTTAACAAAGCAGAATCAAAAATTAAAGCAGGCGTAATTATTGAGAAGATTGATGGCGTAAGCTTAAGTAAAGACAATAGTCACTATCCTCTACTGAATCATAAAGCAGGCAAGCAAGTATTATTGAGTCTTTACAATCCGGCAACTAAAAAACGTTGGGATGAGATCGTAAAACCAATTTCGTGGACTGGTAATCTTCTGTATGAACGTTGGGTTAAAAACAACCAAAAAGAGTGTGATAAACTTTCGAACGGACGTATCGGATATGTTCACGTTAAAGGAATGAATTCTGCGAGCTTCCGTAAAGTTTATTCTGAAATGCTAGGTAAATATGGAACTCGCGAGGCCATAATAGTTGATACTCGATTTAATGGTGGAGGCTGGTTACATGATGATCTTATCACCTTATTAAGTGGTAAAGAGTATGCTAAATTTAGCCCTCGCGATCAGTTAATGGGATCAGACCCTATGTCGAAATGGAAGAAGCCATCGGCCGTATTGATTAACGAAGGGAACTATTCTGATGCTTGTGCTTTCCCATATGCATACCAATACTTAAAGATTGGAAAATTGGTGGGCATGCCAGTTCCTGGTACCATGACAGCTGTGTGGTGGGAAAGACTTCAAGATAAAAGCATCACTTTCGGTATACCTCAGGTTGGTATTAAGGACATGAAAGATAATTATATCGAGAATCAGCAGATTGAACCAGATATTAGAGTAGAAAATAAATTTGAAATGGTAACTGAAGGTCAGGATCAGCAACTACAAAAAGCTGTTGAACATCTACTTCAAGAACTATAAATATTAGTTTGTTTAAGAAAGCTTGACACCTCTTGAGAGAGAGGATCAAGCTTGATTATGAAACGAAATAACGGTTAGAAACAAGAAAGGCTAGTCAGTACGACTAGCCTTTTTTATATGCTTTAAATTAGCTTTTACTTAAATATTCGTGATAAAACTTCAAGTTCTAAGCCCTCAACATTTATGCTTATTTGTGCCTGCTGATAAAAGGGTATTCTTTGCTTAATATGTTCGGTGATATAAGCTTCGAGCTCTGATTCTTGAATAGCCTTAACAATAGGGCGCTCACCTTTAGATTTCAGGATATTTTGCTTTAAGATTAGTGGACTCGCTTTTAGATACAGCGTTTTTCCCATATCATTCATTTTATCCATATTATCGCTGAAACATGGTGCACCTCCACCAGTTGAAATCACAGAATCTTGATTCAAGTCTTTCACCGATTCCAATGCAGATTGCTCACGATGGCGAAAAGATTCCTCTCCAAATTGCTCAAAAATCTCAGGTATACTAAGTCCTTCTCTTTTTTCAATCAGATCATCTAAATCGATGAAATTATAATTTAATGAATCAGCCAGAAGTCTACCCCAGTAGGATTTTCCACAGCCCATATAACCTATTAAAAAAACATGCATGATATTAGTTTTATTAGATCAATAACTCACAATTAGGCTTCTACATTAGCGACTGTATCATCAGCCACATTATTCTCATCTACAAGCTCCACATTATCCTCTACAACATCTTTAACCAATGGCGCAATTTCTTTAATCTTGGACACATCATACGTCGTTAAACGCTTTCCACGAGCCTTAAAAGATTTAACCGCAATGAATTCTTCTGCGTCAATTTTCTCCTTAGGTCGATCGGCTTGAGCACCACCAAATTTAATTTCGAATTGAGGATATTTCTCATCAGATAAACAAATCAACTTACTTGCTTTATTGTCTCCAATAAAAGCTTGCATTTTTGCATTGCCATCCATCGTGAATCGCTTCAGGTAATAGTATTCCTGATCAGCATCGTAGAAAACAGCAGTCCAAATCTTATTTGCATCAAATTTCTCAATAATACTGATCTGATCGGAGTAATGATTGCTTAAATCAAAGCTACTTAGATAGAATTTATTATCTCGACGAACAACTAAAATTTGATCTTCACCAATAAACTCACCAATAAAATCTCCACGCTTTTCAGTGTTCAAACGAAGAACATCAGGATCAAACCAAATTTTCCTTCCTCCCAATGTTGATACACCTTCAGCTTTCAAAGTAATTTTCTGAACTGGTGTACGACTTAAAATATTACCCATCGAAGCTCGACCCTTAATCAAGAGATCTGCAAAGTCGTATTCGAAATTCAGTTTTTTAATTCGACCTTGAGGTTTCAAAAGAACTTTAACAATTTCTGCTTCTCCATTAGGATTAGCACTAAAATAAGTGATTCGCGAACCAGGTGTCTCCTTGGTCAAATTATATTCTTTATCACGAGTTAAGCCCGTAACATTAAATCGTTTTGCATAAGTAACCCCTGCTTTTCCATCACGATAAACGACATTGTAAATAGTGCGTTTATCATTTTTCCGGAACACAGCAATATGAATAATATTTTGCCCTATAAATAACTTATCAGAAACTTTTGTAATGAAATAAGTACCATCCTTACGGAAAATAATCACATCATCAATATCAGAACAGTCACATAAATACTCGTCCTTTTTAAGACTCGTTCCCAGGAAACCTTCCTTATAGTTTACAAATAGCTTTTCATTAGCAACGACAACCTTACTAGCTACAATGCTATCAAAGTTTCTAATTTCAGTTTTACGTTCTTTACCTTTTCCATATTTCTTTCTAATCGATTGGAAATAACGAATCGTAAATGGAATAATATTAGCGATATGAACTTTAATTTCCTCAATTTCATCTTCAATAGACTTGATATAATCCGTAGCCTTATTGATATCGAACTTAGAAATACGCTTAATTTTAATTTCTGTCAATCGAACAATATCCTCTTCAGTCACCGCACGCATTAAATGCTTCGTGTGTGGTTTTAGTCCTTTATCAATCGTTTCGATTACAGATTCCCAAGTTTCACATTCCTCTATATCACGATAGATTCTATTTTCGATAAAAATACGTTCCAGCGATGCATAATGCCAGGCTTCTTCAAGTTCTGCTTTACGAATTTCAAGCTCAAGCTTTAATAGATCAACCGTTTTATCAGCTGAACGTTTCAAGATCTCTTGAACACCAATAAACTTAGGTATATCTTCCTCAACAACACAAGCATTAGGCGATATCGAATACTCACAATCGGTAAATGCGTATAGTGCATCTATGGTTTTATCAGAAGAAATACCGTTTGCCAGATGAATTAAAATCTCAACATCAGCAGCCGTATTATCATCAATTTTCTTAATCTTAATTTTCCCCTTATCATTCGCTTTAATAATCGAATCAATCAAGGTCGATGTTGTTTTCCCAAAGGGAATCTCAACAATTCTAAGGGTTTTATTGTCAACTTTCTCAATACGTGCTCTCACCTTAACAGCACCACCACGCAAACCATCGTTGTATCGGCTGACATCAACCATCCCTGCAGTTGGGAAATCTGGATAAATCTCAAACTCCTCTTCTTTCAGATAAGCGATACAAGCCGCTATCAATTCATTAAAGTTGTGTGGTAATATTTTTGAAGCCAAACCTACTGCAATACCTTCAACTCCTTGTGCAAGTAGTAATGGAAATTTAACTGGTAAAGTTATCGGTTCTTTATTTCGACCATCGTAAGATTGTTTCCAATTGGTCGTTTTAGGATTAAATAAAACCTCAAGAGCAAACTTCGACAATCGTGCTTCGATATAACGAGGAGCTGCAGCAGAATCACCCGTTAGGATATTCCCCCAGTTTCCTTGCATATCAATCAATAAATCCTTCTGTCCCAGCTGAACCAAAGCATCTCCAATAGATGCATCTCCATGAGGGTGAAACTGCATGGTATTACCAATGATGTTAGCTACCTTATTGTACCTACCATCATCAAGTTTTTTCATTGAATGTAGAATTCTACGTTGCACTGGCTTTAAGCCATCATTCACATAAGGAACGGCACGTTCAAGAATTACATATGAGGCATAATCTAAAAACCAATTCTCATACATCCCCGAAAGATAGGTCACATTTCGCAACGCTTCAGAGCCTTGCTCTTCGTTTTGATCGTCTCTTTCTTCAGGGGTTTCTAAACCGTTAGTCTCGTCGATACTCATTGATATCCAATTTTATTTCTACTAGTTTAAAAAACTAGGTTTTTATTTTTATTTACCTTATTTCTTGACAATTCTGCACTTCAATTATTAGCCATTAATTTCGTCACGCTCAACATGCAAATTATCAATAATAAATTCTTGTCTATTAGGCGTATTCTTTCCCATGTAAAATGAAAGCATATCGGAAACTGATTCTTCCTTTTTCATTAAAACAGGATCTAAACGAATATCCTTACCAATAAAATATTTGAATTCATCTGGAGAGATCTCACCTAAACCCTTAAATCGAGTAATCTCAGGATTAGCTCCCAAACGTTTCATTGCTCTTTCTCTTTCCTCCTCAGTATAACAATATTTTGTCGTTTTCTTATTTCGAACTCGGAATAAAGGTGTTTGCAAAATATACAAGTGCCCACTTCTTACGACATCAGGGAAAAACTGAAGGAAAAATGTAATTAATAATAGTCTAATGTGCATACCATCGACATCGGCATCCGTTGCGATAATCACATTATTATAACGTAATCCCTCAAGACCATCCTCAATATTCAATGCTGCTTGCAGAAGATTAAACTCCTCATTTTCGTAGACGATCTTCTTAGTCAAACCGTACGTATTCAAAGGCTTACCCTTCAAACTAAATACTGCCTGCGTATTTACTGATCGAGATTTTGTTATCGATCCACTTGCCGAGTCTCCCTCGGTAATAAAGATACTTGTCTCAGATTTGCTTTCGTGTGTCGAATTAAAGTGAACTCGACAATCACGCAATTTCTTATTATGTAAGTTCGCTTTCTTAGCTCGCTCTTTTGCTATTTTTTTAATTCCAGAGATGGCTTTACGCTCCTTCTCAGACTCCAGAATCTTTCTGTAAATCGCATCAGCAACTTCAGGATTTTTATGCAGATAATTATCCAGATTAGAAGTCACAAAATCCATAATAAAGTTTCGAACCGAAGGGCCATCAGGTCCAATATCCTTTGATCCGAGCTTGGTTTTAGTCTGTGATTCAAAAACTGGCTCTTGTACTTTAATGCTAATTGCTGCAATAATTGAGGTTCTAATATCAGAAATATCAAAATCCTTTTTGTAAAAATCGCGAACAGCTTTTACAACTGCCTCACGAAATGCCGCTAGATGTGTACCACCCTGAGTTGTGTGCTGACCATTAACAAATGAGTAATATTCTTCGCCATATTGATGACCATGCGTCATAGCCAATTCGATATCTTCTCCCTTAAGGTGAATGACTTCGTAAAGACTTTTACTATTCATGTTCTCATGCAACAAATCAAGAAGTCCATTTTTAGATAGGAATTTCTTGCCGTTGAAATAAATTGAAAGACCTGCGTTCAAATAAACGTAATTCTTCAGCATGGTTTCGATATACTCACTTATGAAGCGGTAATTCGAAAACATCTCCTGATCGGGATGAAAAGTGATACGTACACCATTCTTCTCTTCGCTTGCCTGTATTTCCTCCTCATTTATAATCTCTCCTCTACAAAAAGTAGCTTTTTTCACTTCTCCTTCGCGGAAAGATTCCACAATAAATTCGTCAGAAAGAGCATTAACAGCCTTGATACCAACACCATTAAGACCCACTGATTTCTTAAACACAGCAGAATCATATTTAGCTCCGGTATTCATTTTCGAAGTTACATCGATCACTTTACCCAAAGGTATTCCACGACCATAGTCACGGATACACACAGTACGATCAGTAATATCAACATGAATTGATTTACCAATTCCCATTGCAAATTCATCGATAGAGTTATCGATAACCTCTTTAATCAGGATATAAATACCATCGTCATGAGAAGAACCATCGCCCAACTTTCCGATATACATACCAGGACGTTTACGAATATGTTCTTTCCAATCGAGTGTTCTAATTGAATCTTCTGAATATTTAGCTGTCATATATTGAAGCGCTCAAAATGTTAACAAATAATAAGGCCTTTGATTATCAAGAACCTTAGCATGAAGAATAGGTTTGAAAAGTGAATCAGCTTATAGTTACAACCTACACTTCGAGTGGACTGGCACTGCTAGAAACTTGCTCTCTTTGAGAGCTTATTGAGATTAAAATTTTCCTAGAAAATTCAGCCACCCACAAATATAGCTAAAAGTATGACTTTTCCGAAAGTAGTTTATCAACAGCTCATTAATTGGAAACTGTATAAAGAACCAAACTTGCTGTAAACAGGGAGTTGTATAAGCACACATACAAAGCTGGCATTGTTGATAACAGAATTTAGATAACATAATTTAAAACAATTCTGAAATTGATCATATTAACTTAAACAACAGCCTCTAATTATCTATCATTTAAAATTCTAAGAATCATAAAAACATATCATTTATGCAAACCATTGCACTAAATAATGGTAATTACTCACAAATTCACGAATGAAATAATCAATATTTGCATACATTTGCGGCCTAAATTTAGAGCGTTATGAATTTTAAATTTGTTCTGAACATCCTGGGACGTATACTTCTCATAATAGCTGCTTTCATGTTGACAATCATACCATGGGTCATCTATTTTCATGAAAACAGCATATTATTTGCCATCGAAGAATCTATAGCAATTCCTTTAATTACAGGCTTAATATTGATCTTCCTAACTAAAGGCTATCGTAAAGAAATTGGTGCCAAAGAGGCCTATATTCTTGCATCCGCGGCTTGGGTAATCATGGGAATAACTGGTAGTTTACCTTTTTGGTTAAGCCATACAACCAACAGTTTTATCGATGCACTTTTTGAATCTATTTCAGGTTTCACAACAACAGGTTCCTCTATCCTAACTGATATCGAAGCAGCACCCAAAGCCGTTTTATATTGGCGTAGCCTAACCCATTGGATAGGTGGAATGGGAATCATCGTATTAACAGTTGCTATATTCCCATCACTTCGAATTGCATCTTACCGACTTTTTTCCAGTGAGTCATCGGGTATCGATTCCAGCAAATTGATGCCGAAAACCTCATCCATGGCAAAACGCTTATGGGTCATCTATATCAGTTTAACCGCTATCATGACATTGGTGTTGATGTTGGGCGGTGTGAACTTTTATGAAAGCATCTGCCATGCATTTGCAAGTATTGCTACCGGAGGTTTTTCCACAAAAAATGCCAGCGCCGGATCTTACACGCCATTTGTTCAATATGTCATGATGTTTTTCATGTTAATCTCAGGTATCAACTTTGCTTTGCACTATGGTCTTATAAAAGGGCGATTCAAAGACTTATTCAATAATATTGAGTTAAGGACATATCTCTGCATTATCTTCATAGTGGGAATTTCTATCAGTTTAATGCTTTATTTTCAACTTGGTTTACCTTTTGAGCGAGCTTTTCGAGATTCATTTTTCCAGGTAATCTCTGTTATCACAGCTACAGGATTCGCCTCTGCCGATTATTTAGAGTGGAATCAAGTATCCTGGCTACTTATATTCTTATTGATGTTTGTTGGTGCTTGTGTCGGCTCTACAGGTGGTGGTATAAAAGTGATCCGACATGTCATCGCTGCTAAAGTCATCTTTCGCTTGTTTCAACAACAAATACACCCACACCGGGTTAAATCCATACAGGTCAATAAAAAATCGATTGATGAAAAGAAGGTTCATGCTATTGTGACTTTTATCTTCATCTATCTCTTTATTTTCTTTATAGGAGGAATGTGTTTGTTGGCAACAGGCTTGGATCCGGCTTCCGCTTTTAGTGCATCTATAACATCTATGGGCGGGATAGGTCCTGGTCTTGGAACTATTGGACCGGCATCTAATTTTGCTCACCTTTCGGATCTTGCGAAGATTATTCTGCCTATCCTGATGATCATCGGCCGACTGGAGATTCTAAGCTTTACAGTCATGTTTACATCAAACTTTTGGAAAAAAAACTGGTAATCGTGAAAAGTTCACCCTACACTAGCCGTAAAACACAGAAAAGACGGCTTTATATTTAAAAATCCATTTTATTGTTGCAACTTACCTAGAGTAGCTTTGACTTACATTTTTCACAACCAAAAGCTATTTTAAACCTCATCAATAAAAAGAGTTGTCATATGTGTTTTTCACCAGAAGCTAGTTTTGCGGGGGGAGTAATCATTTCAACAATAGGGATTGCTACAATTAAAAAAGTACACAAATCATCTCAACTCGTTTTTGCAAGTATTCCTTTATTTTTCGGTATTCAACAAATTGCAGAAGGCTTTTTATGGCTTTCACTACCCTATTCCGAATATGAAACGATTCAAAAAATTAGTGCCTACACATTCTTAGTAATGGCTCAGGTCCTTTGGCCACTTATAATTCCTATTTCCCTTCTTCTCATGGAAGAAAATAAGACAAGAAAAAAAGGATTGAAAATTCTGATGACAGCAGGCTTATCCTTATCGATATATTACATTTATTGCTTGCTGGTATTTGATGTAAATCCTCAAATTATGGATTATCATATCAAATACAAAACCAATTTTCCCAGATCACTGAGAATACCAGCTTTCATAGTTTACTTAACGGTAACGATCACACCACTATTTTTGTCGACAGTAAAAAAAACACATTTATTAGGCAGTTTAATGTTCTTATCATGTATTGTCAGCGTATTATTTTTCACACAATACCTCACCTCTGTTTGGTGCTTCTTTGCTGCTATAATAAGTGGAGTCATTTACTGGATTCTGAGAGATACAAAGAAAGACTTTATTAAAAATTCAGCCCAAACAGATCCGTTCATAAATAGAAGATAATAAAGCCTATTGATTTCATTTTTGATTGGAAAAAAAAGAATTTACCACATATTATATCGGAAGCTATAGCTAGAAATTTCATAACTTAGGCTTAGGCCAGAAAAACATCATCAAAAGATGAATGAATTTACGATGGTTTCCACACTAAAATTTGAATACTAACAAACCTAAATTTACCAATGGCTAACAATTAAGTATTGCGGTTAAATTTCTGCGATTTATCGGATAATATTTCATGTACAATAAAACGAATTACTATGAACAAGACAGACTTAAACAAATCCAGACGATCTTTTGTTAAGAAATTAGGAGCGTCTGTAACTTTCATTGTACTAGGGAACAGTCTTGCATGCAGTAGCGGTAACAGCAACGGCAATAGTACTAATAATGATAACGAAGATGACGGCGACGGTGAAAATAACAACGGCGATATGCAAACCTAAAATGAGTGGATAAAAGAAGCCAGTATGCCATATAAACTTCAGGAAATATATTGCACCGTTTTGAATAATAAAATTCATGTTGCAGGTGGTTTCATAGATAATAATGGCATAATTGATATCTCCTCAAATCACATCTTGTTTGATCCTAATGAAAACCTTTGGAAATCGATGGCCTCAATTCCCGAGCCCCGTCACCATCTTCAACTTATTAATCATCAAGGAAAGCTTTATGCTCTGGGAGGTTTTAATGCAAAATCAGAGAACGAATCGTGGATGATGGAAGAACAAGCTTGGAGATTTGACTATGCAAATGATGCTTGGGAAGTTATGAATTCAGCACCAAAGAAAAATGCAGAAACAGTTTCGGCTAGCTTGGGAAATTTTATTCATATTGTAGGAGGTCGCCAACCCAAAGGAATATCAAATTCTAGATATGGGGATCATGAAGATACCGATTCACATTTAATGTATGATGCAGTTTCAAACTCTTGGGATTTTGCCTCTCCAGCATTAAGTAAACGAAATAGTGCAGCTGGCGTTGTTATCGATGGCTTATTATATATCGCTGGGGGAAGAACAATGAGTGGTAACAATGTTTCCAGTCTTGAAATTTATAACCCTCAGGAAGATAAATGGAGAAATGGCACCCCTATGCCACAAGCTCAGGCAGGCCTTGCAGCTGCAAGCATAAATGGTAAATTATATGCATTCGGTGGAGAATACTCTGGTAATGGAGGTGGCGTATTCAAAGAATGCTGGACCTACAACCCCGTATCTGATCAATGGGCAGAGTCTGTGCCGATGCTAACACCGAGACATGGTTTAGGAGCAGCAACAATAGGCACGAAGATATATGCTATTGGTGGAGCAAAAAAAGCGAATGCTGTTGAAACAAGTAGTCTTTTAGAGTCTATCCAGTTTCAATAGAAATTACTTATCCATATCGGAAGCTTAGAATGGATTCCTGACAAATAAATTGGGTTTACTTCGGAGTATTTATGCCTTCGCTACCGGTTTTGTATCGTTTTTTTTCAGATAAATATCTCCATTAAATAGTAATCCTAAATCGAATCTTCCTGCTTACAAAAATCCTAACTTCAACAATTTAATTATCACAAAGGAAATTGTCACCATTTCTAAAGCAACAACTGCGATTAGCATACCAGCTCCAGAATTTTCCAACACTTGCTTATAACGTGCAAATTGCTTTTGAGGGTACAAACGAGATACCCACCAACGAGTGATTCTATAAAAGAAGTATCCTAATCCCAAACCTAAAGCCATTCCTCCTAGAATATCACCTGGATAATGCAGACCTAAATACAATCGAGTATAAACAATCAATAAAGACCATAGTGTGATAAATATGGCATATACATTATTCTTAAAAAGCCTTGATGTATAGATCGCAAATGCAAAAACAGCCGAAGCATGCGATGACACAAATCCAAATGGATCACCCGCATACGCTTTTACTAAATTAACCGTTCCCATAAGGTCAGGTTCGTGACTCGGGCGGTAACGCTGAAGAATATTTTTAAAAAGATATGTTGAGATTAAATCACCAAATAAGATCAACAATGATAATCCAATTAACCACCACCAGGCTTCTTTTGCCTTATACTTAAATATCTGATAAGCAACTAATATATAAAATGGTATCCAAAACTCGATTCGAGTAAAAAACATCATGATCGCATCCCAGAATGGACTATGAGAAGAATTGAACCAAATTAAAAGTTCTTTATCGAGTTGAAGTAAAGTTTCCATAGAGAATAATAAGTATAAGAGAACAATATCACAACGCAAGATTAGGTGCATTTATTGCACTTAAGCATGCTTGTATACCTGAATATTGTCGATCAGTTTAGAGCAAAAAATAGGCTTGGGATCACCAAGCCTAAATCATAAAAAATATCTTAAAGAATTACTCAGCTTTATCAGCTATCGCATTATCTTCATTTATAGCCATCCAAAGCATATCCTTTAGCTCAACAAGGCCTTGCTGGGCAACTGAAGAGATAAATGTACATGGTATATTAGGCAAGTCTTCACGAATCTCATCTTTCAACTCCTCATCCAACATGTCAGCTTTTGTAATCGCTAGTAATCGTTTTTTATCTAAAAGTTCCGGATTGAATTGTTTTAATTCATTCAAGAGAATTTTGTATTCATTGTGAATATCATTACTATCGGCAGCAACCATAAACAAGAGTACTGAATTTCGCTCGATATGACGTAAGAATCTCAAACCTAATCCACGACCTTCATGCGCACCCTCGATAATTCCAGGAATATCCGCCATTACGAATGAACGATTATCACGATACCCAACAATACCCAAGTTAGGAACCAGAGTCGTAAATGGATAATCTGCAATTTTAGGCTTAGCAGCAGAAACGACAGATAACAAAGTTGATTTCCCAACACTTGGAAAACCGACCAAACCAACATCAGCTAAAACTTTAAGCTCCAAAATAACGGCACGTTCAACACGTTCCTCACCTTGTTGTGCATAACGAGGGGTTTGATTGGTTGACGATCGGAAATTCCAGTTACCCAGACCACCTCGACCACCTTTAACAAGAACTTTGCTCTCACCATCCTCAGTCACATCAAAGATAACCTCACCAGTTTCGGCATCACGTGCTACCGTTCCTAAAGGAACTTCAATAATTTCATCAGCTCCTTCATAACCTGTACTTCGACTTTGTCCTCCAGAACCACCATCTTTAGCGAACACGTGTCGGCTAAAACGTAAGTGAATTAAAGTCCAAAGTTGCTTATTAGCTCTGATAATAATATGACCACCACGACCACCATCGCCACCATCAGGTCCACCTTTCATGGTTAACTTATCACGGTGAAGGTGAGCCGATCCTTGACCACCGGCACCAGAGCGACAAAATATTTTAACGTAATCTACAAAATTAGATCCTGCCATCTTGTATCAATTTTTAGCCTATATAGCTACAGCTATTTGCTATGAGTAAAAACAACTAATGCAAATTAGCAAAGGCTGTACTTAAAAATTCGTAATTTATACGATATTGAGTTCCTTCTTAGAACACGCTTTCTTAACAAGAACCGCAATTCTTTCAAAAACCTCAGAGAGTGATCCCATACCATCAACGGCACAATAAAGATCTTGTTTTTTATAATATTCGGCAATCGGAGCTGTTACATCATCATAAATTCTCAAACGCTTGACAATAACCTCTCTTCCGCTATCATCAGGTCGACCTGAGGACTCCCCTCTTTTTAGTAATCGTTGAATCAGAATTTCTTCTTCAACTTTTAGTTCGATTACCAAATCAACTTTGCCATTTCTTTCGGCCAGCATTCCTGCAAAATGATCGGTTTGCCCAATATGACGAGGAATCCCATCATAAACAATACCTCTTGCAGCAGAATGCTGATCTAAAAATTTTTCTACTATTCGATAAGCTAATTTATCCGGAAAAAAATTTCCACCATCAATTAACCTTTTAGCTTCTAAACCTTCCGGTGTTGCAAATTTTATTTCTTCCCGACACACATCCCCTGTGGATAGGTGAATCAAGTTGAATTCTTCTTGCAATAATTTAGATTGAGTCCCTTTTCCAGATCCTGGAGGCCCAAACATGATGATATTCACCATAGAACTTATCTGAAATAAAATCAATAATGATCATGAATCATCAAGGAATCACCTATTTAGCAAAGTAATCCTTAATAAATACAATCGAATATAACTAGTCGATTACAGTATAAACATCAGGAAGATTTCTTCCGATACCATCGTAATCTAGACCACGACCAACAATAAAATCATTAGGAATATCGATACCAACGTAATCAATCTTAATGTCACGCTTTAAAGCATCTGGCTTAAATAGCATAGTTGCCACAAGAATTTCCTTAGCCTTATATTCTTCAATTTGAGCTAAAGTATTCTCCATTGTAATTCCTGTATCAATAATATCTTCAAGAATAACAACTGTTCGATCTTTAAGATCCTCAGTGAAACCCATCAATTTTTTCACCTTACCTGTTGTTCCCATACCTTCATATGAAGCTAAACGCATGAAAGTAATTTCAGCATTTTCAACAGTTATTAGTTTCATCAAATCGGATGCAAACATGAATGATCCATTTAGAATACAAATAAACATTGGATTCTTTCCAGCTAAATCCTTGTTCATCTTCTCTGCCATTTCTGCAATAGCATTATCAATCTTCTCAGCAGGGATAGATACCCTGAACTCTCTATCAAGAAGTTTTACAGTTTTCATCTGTCTATAATTTTATTTGCCTTCCCAGTTCTTTCGGAAAGAGTTCGCTTTATAAAACTCCAAATGGAATTAAATAAATGCTTCCGTTAGGTGATTATTCGTTTGATTTTATTTCTAAGTAAGCCTTTTTATTCTCTTTTAAGAAAATCCACGTTCAAGCTTCTTTATTCTGTTAAGGTCTAGCTGAATCAAAGCTAAACCCAAACCTTAAAACTTTCAAGATAAGCCATCTAAAGGATAAAAAAAAAGTTTTAAATCCATAATGTAACATCCATATATTTTTTCCATTTTTGCCTTAAACAAAAGCAACCATATGTTTGTTGATCATATAGAACTAAAACAATTCTTACTTGGCGACAAAAGTACAATTTTTTGTTATTAATTTTATAAATCCACCAATTAAAACACGATGAAAGCGAAAGTTAGTATTATCATGGGAAGTACTTCGGATCTTCCAGTTATGGAAAAGGCAGCCCAAATTTTGAACGATTTTAAAATTCCATTCGAAATAAATGCCTTATCAGCACACCGTACTCCTGAAGAAGTTGAAGTTTTTGCAAAAGGTGCTATGAACAATGGGATTAAAGTTATAATCGCCGGAGCAGGTATGGCAGCGCATCTACCAGGTGTAATTGCAGCTATGACACCACTACCAGTTATTGGTGTACCAATCAAAGCAAGTCTTGACGGAATGGATGCTTTACTTGCAATAGCACAAATGCCTCCAGGAATTCCTGTTGCAACAGTTGCAATCAATGGTGCTATGAATGCCGGTATTTTAGCTGCTCAAATTATTGCATCGGGTGACGAAGCTCTTCAAGCTGAAGTTATTAAATTTAAGGAAAGTCTTAAGCAAAAGATTGTAAAGGCAAATGAAGATCTATCAACTGTAGAATATGATTTCCGTGTGAAATAAGTAGTGATTGATCGCATACTCTCAATCAGAGAGAACAACTTTAAGAATCCGCAAAGTATAAATTTACTTTGCGGATTTTTTATTTACTAATAACCAACCAGTTAAAAAACGAAATTATATTTGACATATTAATAATTCTAAACTAACTTCATGATTGATCTTAAACCATTTAGCAATGAAATCGATCAATCTTATACTATTCATTTTACTTTTACCACACATCTGCAAAGCCTCTTCTGAAAATCATTTAGCAGGTGCACGATCAAATGCAATGGCAAAAGCATCTGTTGCTTCAGTTGATGTATGGGGTAATTACAACAATCAGGCAAGCTTAGCCAAACTCAAAAACATTCATTTAGGCGTTTTTTACGAAAATCGTTTTCAACTTGAAGATTTGAGCACCAAAGCAATTGCCTTTTACCTACCTACTAAACTTGGAGGTTTTAACCTCAATTATTCACAATTTGGCTCAGATTTGTACAAAGAGAGTAAGATTGGCATTGGTTATTCGAAAGCATTAGGAAAACATTTTTGGGCCAGCGTTCAAATCAACCAAATGCGGGTAAAACTGCATGAAACATATGGAGAGCAAAGCAAGTATAACTTCGAACTTGGTTTATTAGCTGAAATATTTTCTGATTTTCATATAGGCTTTCATCTTTTTAATCCAACTCAGGAAAAATTTGAAACCCTGTATTTTGATGAAGCCATCCCCACTGTTGCACGCTTCGGTTTTTCCTGGCAACTATCAAAAGAAACGATACTCAATTCAGAGGCAGAAAAAGACTTTGATAATGACATACGCTTGAAATTTGGTTTGGAATATGAATTGCTGAATCATCTACATATCCGATTAGGTGTTTCCAATCATCCCAATCAAATTAGCTTCGGCTTGGGTTATCAACACAAGGCCATTAAAATGAATATAGCCTATTCTAAACATCAAAATTTAGGCTATACCCCTTCAATTGATCTCAACATCTCATTTTAAGATCTGGCTATGCTCAAGATTAAGACCATATTAATTCCTTTTATTATCATGCTTTTTATCTGCACAAAGCTCGCAGGACAAAATACAGCTAGCAAAAATGATATTATTGAAAAGGTAATAGAGAGTATTGCTGAAGATTCTGATGAAAACTTAGATTATACCGAATTACTAGAACGATTCAATATATTATATGACAATCCCATTAACTTAAACAGTGCTAGTAAAAAAAACTTAGAACAATTGTATCTCCTTTCAGATTATCAAATCCAAAACCTGTTGGAATACAGAAAAGAAAGCGGTCTTATTTATAGTTTCTTCGAACTAAGGCTACTTGATGGCTTCAATTATTCTATCCTTCAAAAAATAATGCCTTTTACAAGCCTGGAGATTGACTCTCAAAAAATTTCACTTCCAACTAAAAGTAAAGCCAAACATTTTATTCTAGTCCGAACTCAAAGGACTTTAGAACAAGAAGAGGGCTATGAATCTTATAATTCTGAGGACAATGAATCCATAGAAAACGAAAACGACCCTCAATATCTTGGCAATGAATGGAAGTATTACACACGCTATAAATATAGCTCTCCCAAAGAGAATATAAAGTTTGGATTTACTGCCGAAAATGATGCAGGCGAGCCATTCTTTGAAGGTAAAAACCCTGAAGGATTTGATTTTTATTCTGCATTTGCAGAATTTAAGGGCAATGGAACGATACGACAAATTAATATAGGTGATTACCAAATCAAATTTGGGCAAGGTTTAAGTCTTTGGTCAGGATTAGCATCTAGAAAATCTACATTTACAACTCAAAATGCCAAAAGATTACAAGGAGTTAAATCCTATCATTCAACTGATGAAAACCTATTTTTCAGAGGTGGTGCAATCCAATTCAAACTCCTAAAAAACATCAACTTAACCGCTTTTGCTTCATCTAAAAAACGAGATGCAAGCATCGAAAATGGTTTTACAAGAAGCATCATTAATACAGGACTACATCGATCATATCGTGAAATGGAACAAAAGGATAAACTCGATGAAAAAGTCTGGGGAGGGACATTGCTTTTCCAGCTAAATAAAGTCGAGTTTGGAGCTTCATTTCTAAAATCACAATTTTCACCTGAACTTGCTAGTAAAATAGATGAACTCAATAAGATTTATGACTTTTCAGGAAAAGAAAACCATAATTTAAGTATCTACTATGAAACTCGAATTAAAAAAATGCATTTTTATGGTGAAGTGGGACAAAGTAAATCTGGAGGCAAGGCCATCCTTCAGGGCATGCAACTACAAGCCCATCCTCAATTATCTATAGAAGTTATCTATCGAAATTACGACAAGGATTACCAAGCTCTTTATGGCAACGCCTTTGGAGAACAATCTGGCACACAAAACGAAGAAGGTTTTTATTTTGGAGCTGAGCTTCATCCTTATCCAAAATGGACTGTTTTAGCCTACTATGACCTATACGAATTCCCTTGGCTTAAATATCGCGTTAACTCTCCTACCACTGGCCGCGATTATCTTTCTCAAATAGAATTTAATCCCAATAAAAAAGTATCAGTTTATTTCAGATATAAACATGAAACCAAACCAGAGAATACAAATGATGAAAAGATAAAAACCCCTATTGAAGTCTCAAAGAAACAATATCGTCTGCATTTATCAGCCAAACTCAATGAGAATTGGGAGATTAGAAATCGTTTAGAATTATCAGAGTACAAAAAATCGAAAAAAGAAAACGGCTATCTACTTTATCAGGATCTCATCTATCATCATAGCCAGCTTCCATTCACAAGCAGCATTCGTTATGCTCTGTTTGATACAGATTCTTTTGATACCAGAATTTATGCTTATGAAAATGACATTCTATATGCTTTTTCAATACCGGCCTATTTCAATAAGGGATCGCGGTTTTATTTCAATTTCAGATACAAATTCAATAGATCTGCTAGTCTGTATCTACGATATGCACGCACACAATACAGCAATTCCAAAAGTATTGGCTCTGGAAACTCCGAAATATCAGGTGACACAAAATCAGAAATTAAACTACAGCTAAAACTAAGTTTATAAAAAAATGCCACTTAAAATTAAGTGGCATTTCTAAAGTTTATTAATAAGTCATATAAACGTAACCCGATAATGGTTTTTTATTTATACCAAATTTGAATACG
>Ga0209272_10000775_pt1 | contig 23059 bp, 17 predicted proteins | sample tdDd002_FD_187125 | JGI IMG/M metagenome (GOLD analysis project Ga0209272, IMG submission 187125) | Marine sediment microbial communities from the Atlantic coast under amendment with organic carbon and nitrate - tdDd00.2 (SPAdes)... | ecosystem: Environmental > Aquatic > Marine > Coastal >... | reverse complement strand
CTGAAGCGAAACATGCAGATGGTGTTCCAGGATCCCTATGGTTCGTTGTCGCCGAGAATGACGGTCGGAGAAATTATTACCGAGCCGCTCACGGTGTTTTCTGATTTGACCAAGCAAGAGCGTATGCAGCGTGCCCGTCAGGCATTGGAAGAGGTCCGCTTGGAGCCGAGTTGTATCAATCGCTATCCTCATGAGTTTTCGGGAGGACAACGGCAGCGGATTGCTATTGCACGGGCATTGATCATGGAGCCGCAGTTTATCCTGCTTGATGAACCTACATCAGCACTTGATCGCTCTGTGCAATTGACGGTATTGGAGCTACTGAAAGATATTCAGAAACGACATAATATTGGCTATCTGTTTATCAGCCATGATCTGTCGGTAATACGGGCGATATCGGATGAAGTGATTGTGATGCAGCACGGAGAAGTGGTAGAGCGAGGCACGGCACAACAAGTGTTTGATGCGCCGCAGCAGGCGTATACCCAACGTTTGATTAACGCCTGTATGTTGATTGATGATGTAGCCTGATCGGCGAAGTTAATGTGCTAATCTGATAAATACAGAAAGAAACGCCGTTTTTGCGGCGTTTTTTGATTCTGGCTGTGTAACTTACTCGCTGACGACAGAGCGGATCTCACCGTCAGCCACCTTGGTATGCAAGGTATCTCCGGATTGAACCTGATCAGCACTGCGGATCACTTTGCCTTTATCGTTGCGAGTAATGGAGTAGCCTCGTCCCAAGGTTGCCAGCGGGCTGACTGCTTCAAGTTTTTCTGCGGCCATGGCCAGTTTATGGCTGGCATTGAGCAGGCGACGATCCATCGTATCTAGCAGACGATGATGTGCTTTCTCAAGCCGGTTGCTCTGTAGTTTTAGCGTCTGGGCCGGCGAGTGCAGGGCCAGCTTATGATCGGCACGGCTGATATGCTGTTGGTGATTGCTGAGCAGCTGGTGCATTGCCCGCTCCATCCGGTTCGACAGTTCATCAAGGTGCTGTTGCTGTTGGTTCAGCCGTACTTGCGGGTGCTGGCGGTCTAGCCTGTGTTGCAGCTTCACCACCGTTGCCTGTCTGCCTGTCAGGTAGTGGCGCATTGCATGATGTAACTGCTGGGTTTTCTGGTTGATTTTCTGGGTCTGGTGGGTCATATCACGACTGATCAGCTCAGCCGCCGCTGATGGCGTCGGGGCCCTTACGTCGGCAACAAAATCTGCAATCGTGACATCCACTTCGTGGCCGACTGCACTGACAATCGGGATCTGGCTGGCGGCTATGGTTCGGGCAACGATTTCTTCGTTGAATGCCCACAGATCTTCCAGCGAGCCACCACCACGGCCAACAATCAGGACATCGCACTCCTGGCGGGCATTGGCTCGGCCAATTGCCTGGGCGATTGAAATTGCAGAACCTTCACCTTGCACCATCGTCGGATATACGATGATAGGCAGGCCGGGATCCCGTCGTTGCAGAACATTGAGAATATCGTGCAGGGCGGCACCGGTTTTCGAGGTGACGACTCCGACGCGTTTCGGTTGCTCAGGCAGAGGCTTCTTTTGTGACTGGGCAAACAGCCCTTCAGCCGCCAGTGACATCTTTAGTTGTTCGAATTGCTGCTGCAGGCGACCGTCACCTTCAGGTTGCATACTTTCGATGATCAGCTGGTAATCACCTCGAGGTTCATACAGAGAGAGCCTTGCTTTCACTAATACCTGGGAGCCATTGGCTGGTTTAAATGTGACGCGGCGGTTGCTGCCCCGGAACATGGCGCATTTGACCTGAGCCCGTGAGTCTTTGAGCGTAAAGTACCAGTGGCCAGATACAGGCATTGACAGATTCGACAGTTCACCGACTAGCCAGACAACGCCCATTTCATTCTCTAGAATGAGGCGAACCTGTGCATTAAGGCTGGAAACGGTATAGATACGATCGTTGGATTGGGTCTGTTGGGCGAACATAGTCACGAGGCGAGACACCTGTTATGAGAGGTTAAGTAGTGAGCGAGAAAGTGGTGATAAATGAGTAGGCAGATCATTGGACAGATCTTGGCCGTATTTTCATAACCGCAGCACCGGAAACTTAACCGAAATATATTACGCATCAAGCAAAAAGTGTCAAGAAAAAAAAGTAATTTTTTTGTGGCTAAACGATTGCTCTCCCCGTATAATTTGTTCGCAATATTTTATCCTCCTTTAAACCATAACTCGGTGTGAGATATTGCAATGTTACGTATCAAACAAGAAGCTCTAACTTTTGATGATGTTCTGCTGGTTCCAGCACACTCTACTGTTCTCCCTAACACTGCCGATCTGCGCACCCAGCTAACGAAAAAAATCTCGCTGAATATCCCAATGGTTTCTGCTGCAATGGACACAGTAACCGAAGGGCGCTTCGCGATTGCGTTAGCTCAGGAAGGTGGCATCGGTTTTATCCACAAAAATATGTCTATCGAACAGCAAGCGAATGAAGTTCGCATGGTGAAAAATTTCGAAGCTGGTGTGGTTGCTGAACCTGTAACGGTCAAACCGACTGCAACAATTGCAGATGTGAAAGAGCTGACTGTTCAAAATGGTTTTGCAGGGTACCCAGTCGTATCAGACAACAACGAGCTAGTGGGTATTATTACTGGCCGTGACGTTCGTTTTGTTACTGATCTTTCGATGTTGGTTGAAGATGTGATGACGCCAAAAGGTAAACTGGCGGCGGCAAAAGAAGGAGCTTCACGTGAAGACGTTGAAGCTATCATGCAAGAGCACCGTGTTGAAAAAGTGTTGCTTGTGAATGATGACTTCCAGCTTAAGGGCATGATCACCGCAAAAGATTTCCAGAAAGCAGAACGTAAGCCAAATGCATGTAAAGACGAACGAGGTCGTCTACGAGTGGGTGCTGCCGTTGGTGCAGGGGCTGGTAACGAAGATCGCGTTAAAGCGTTGGTTGAAGCAGGTGTCGATGTATTGCTGATTGACTCGTCACATGGTCATTCTGAAGGTGTTCTTCAGCGTATCCGCGAGACCCGCGAAGCATTCCCTGAACTACAAATTGTTGGTGGTAACGTTGCAACGGCTGCGGGGGCTCGTGCCTTGATTGAAGCCGGTGTAGATGCTGTCAAAGTGGGTATCGGCCCTGGCTCTATCTGTACAACCCGTATTGTTACCGGCGTAGGTGTACCTCAGTTAACTGCTATTTCGGATGCCGTTGATGCGGCTGCTGAATTTGGTGTTCCAGTTATCGCTGATGGTGGTATCCGTTACTCTGGCGACATGTGCAAGGCTATCGTGGCTGGTGCATCATGTGTCATGGTCGGTTCAATGTTCGCGGGTACTGAAGAAGCGCCGGGCGAAGTTGAGTTATACCAAGGCCGTGCCTACAAATCATACCGCGGCATGGGCTCGCTAGGTGCGATGTCTCAAGGCTCTTCTGATCGTTACTTCCAGACCGATAACGCAGCAGACAAGCTGGTACCAGAAGGTATCGAAGGCCGTGTTGCTTATAAAGGCCACATTAAAGAAATCGTTCACCAGCAAATGGGCGGCCTACGTTCAAGCATGGGTCTAACAGGCTCAGCAACGATTGAAGCGCTACGTACTCAGGCTGAGTTTGTACGTATCTCTGGTGCCGGTATCAAAGAATCACACGTCCATGATGTGACAATTACCAAAGAAGCACCAAACTACCGTATGGGTTAATTTTCACCAAGCGCACTGTTGCTTGAGGAAAACGTTTGCCTAAACGGGAAACTTGTATAAGATCGGGGGCGTTTTTAGGCCCCCAAATTTCAATTATTTTGAGACTGCTCGATAATGACCACAACCACAAATATTCATGACCAACGCATCCTGATCCTGGATTTTGGTTCTCAGTATACTCAGTTAATCGCACGTCGAATCCGTGAAATCGGTGTGTATTGTGAACTTTGGAGCTGGGATGTTGATGAAGCCGATATTCGTGACTTCAACCCTAACGGCATCATTCTTTCTGGTGGTCCGGAGAGTGTAACGGAGAACGGTTCTCCGCGTGCTCCGCAATACGTATTTGAAGCGGGCGTCCCTGTGTTCGGTGTTTGCTACGGTATGCAGACCATGGCAGAACAATTGGGCGGTAAGGTTGCGGGTTCAACATTGCGTGAATTTGGCTACGCACAAGTGAACGTTGTTGAGCCTACAGATTTCTTCAAAAGTATTGAAGATGCAGTTTCTGAAGACGGTACAGCGTTGCTTGACGTTTGGATGAGCCACGGTGACAAAGTGGTCGAGATCCCGTCTGGTTTCGTCAAAGTTGCTGAAACGGAGACCTGTCCGTATGCGGCAATGGCCAACGAAGAGAAGCACTTCTACGGTGTTCAGTTCCACCCGGAAGTGACTCACACTCGCCAGGGTATGCGTATTATCGAAAATTTCGTTCTGAACATCTGTGGTTGTGAGAAGCTCTGGACGTCAGCCAACATTATCGATGACGCTATTGCTAGCATTAAAGAGCAGGTCGGTGACGATGAAGTTATCCTTGGCCTGTCAGGCGGTGTTGATTCATCTGTTGTTGCAATGCTGATTCACCGTGCGATCGGTGACAAGCTGACCTGTGTATTTGTCGACAACGGCTTGCTTCGCTTAAACGAAGGCGAGCAGGTAATGGAAATGTTTGGTGACCATTTTGGTCTGAACATTGTTCATGTTAAAGCTGAAGATCGTTTCCTTGACGCACTGGCCGGTGAGAATGATCCAGAAGCGAAACGTAAGATCATCGGTCATGTCTTTATTGATGTCTTTGATGAAGAATCGAAGAAACTGAAGAACGCAAAATGGCTGGCTCAGGGTACAATTTACCCGGATGTTATCGAATCTGCAGCATCGAAAAACGGCAAAGCACACGTCATCAAGTCTCACCACAATGTGGGTGGCTTGCCAGATGATATGGCAATGGGTTTGGTTGAGCCGCTTAAAGAGCTGTTTAAAGATGAAGTGCGTAAGATAGGCCTTGAACTTGGTCTGCCATACAACATGCTATACCGCCACCCGTTCCCTGGACCTGGTCTCGGTGTACGAGTACTGGGCGAAGTGAAGAAAGAGTACTGTGATTTACTGCGCCGTGCCGATGCAATCTTCATCGAAGAGCTGCACAATGCGGACCTGTACAACAAAGTCTCTCAGGCATTCACTGTTTTCCTACCGGTACGTTCTGTTGGCGTTATGGGTGATGGCCGTAAGTACGATTGGGTTGTATCTCTACGTGCAGTAGAAACAATCGACTTCATGACCGCACATTGGGCGCACCTGCCATACGATTTCCTCGGTAAAGTATCGAACCGTATTATCAATGAAGTTGATGGTATCTCGCGTGTTGTTTACGATATTTCTGGTAAGCCACCAGCGACGATCGAGTGGGAATAAATTTTCTTCTCTGACAGAAGATATTGAAGCTTCGCCCTTGTCGTTTGTAGGGCGGAGAGCATGAAAAAGGCACCTTCGGGTGTCTTTTTTGTTTTTATTATTTTTAATTCTGTTGGTTATATCAGAAGACGGTGATGATGGGGGCGGTATTTGGCTTGTAGGTATTGCTGTTGTAGGGATGGTATTCTGATGTTGCGCTCGTGTTTGCGCTATGTTTTGCGTTAATACTTTATTACAAAATATCATTGCGCTGTTTGCTCAGTTGTTGGTTTGATGTGCGTTTTGATGCTTAGTTTTCATTACAATTATCTACGGGGCTTTCCGCAAGGAAAAGTTCCAGATTGATTGGCGACAAAACTATTAATGCACCGCCGCAACCATACACATCATCAACGGCCATGGAGTTCCCATGAGTAATCAAGCAGTACACAAGGCACCGGATACCTCGCCGAGTGCGATGAACAAGTTTCTCAACTTTATCGAGCGAACCGGCAACAAGATCCCTGATCCGGCATTGCTCTTCTTTTGGGGGTTGATCCTAGTTTGGATTCTATCCGCAATTCTTTCACAGTTTCAATTTGGCTTAATTCATCCGGTTTCCGGCCAGGCCGTCGAAGTCAATAATCTGTTAACCGGCGAATCCTTCGCTAATTTCTTGGCAACAATGGTGAAAAATTTTACCGGCTTTGCACCTTTGGGAATTGTGTTGGTCGCAATGTTGGGGGTCGGTGTTGCTGAAGCATCCGGCTTTATTAATACCGGCCTGAAGAAAATGTTGAATGTCACACCGGCAAAGTTTATTACGCCAGTGCTGATTTTGGTCGCGATTGTTTCGCATACTGCGGCTGATGCCGGTTACGTATTGGTTATTCCGCTAGGTGGTATCATCTTCCATGCTGCTGGCCGTCACCCGCTTGCCGGGATTGCCGCCGCTTTTGCTGGCGTCTCGGGTGGATTTGCGGCTAACTTCATTCCTTCTGGTATCGATCCGCTGCTGGCCGGATTTACGCAGGAAGCGGCTCAGATCCTGGACCCTGAATATGTGGTCAACCCGCTATCGAACTTGTTCTTTACGGGCCTGTCGTCGTTACTGATTGTCAGTATCGGCTGGTACATCACTGACCGTATTATTGAGCCGCGCCTGGCGAATACTGAAATTGATGAAGATGCTGAAGAAGCGCCAGATATGGGCTCGTTCAGCGAACTTGAAAGCAAAGCTTTTTCTCGGGCTGGCTGGGCGATGGTGGCTGGTATCGCGGTATTGGTTGCAGCCTTGATCCCAGAGAGCTCTCCGCTGCGTTCTCCAGCCGGTGAGATCACCGCATTTAACGCGCCGGTAATGCAGTCTATCGTACCGTTAATCTTTATTCTGTTTGTCATTCCTGGTGTGGTATACGGTAAGGTCGCAGGTACGTTTAAAGCCAGTGACGATGTGATTAAATCGATGTCTGCAACAATGAGCAGCATGGGTAGCTTCATGGTTATGGCGTTCTTTATTGCCCAGTTCCTTGTTGCATTCAGCCAGTCGAACCTAGGTACACTATTGGCGCTATCAGGGGCTCAGTTCTTGCAGGCAATGAATCTGCCTGGTCAGGTGACGATTATAGGTATGATCCTATTGACTGCTTTTGTGAACTTACTTGTTGGGTCGGCATCAGCGAAGTGGGCTCTGATTGGCCCTATCATGGTTCCAATGCTGATGGCGGTCGGAATCTCTCCTGAGCTGACTCAGGCTGCTTACCGTGTCGGTGACTCGGTTTCTAATATCATTTCTCCGATGATGGTGTTCTTCCCGCTGGTGGTTGTTTATATGCAGCGTTATGTGAAGAACTCAGGGATTGGTTCGTTAGCATCGATGATGATGCCGTACTCGATTGCGATGCTGATTGGCTGGACAATCTTCCTGCTGGTTTACTGGGCTATTGGTCTTCCTTTGGGTATTCAGGCTCCGTATACGTACAGTATGTAACCACTATCATTTAGTCTAACTAACAAGCTCGGCATCTGCCGGGCTTGTTATTGTTTGTTGGCTCTAGTGCGCTTTATGCCTTGAAGTGGCTGGCATGGAAGCGAAGGTGATCTTCAATAAAGCTCGCAATAAAGTAATAGCTGTGGTCATAGCCTTCCTGCATCCGTAGCTCTAACGGGTAGCTGCTTTGCTTGGCTGCTGCTTGAAGCATTTCAGGCTTTAGCTGCTCGGTCAGGAAATCATCCTTGGTGCCTTGATCAACCAGTGCCGGAACTGGGTTGGTTGACAGCTTCATTAGCTCACTGCTGTCATACTGCTTCCAGATATCCTGATTTGTTCCCAGGTAGCCTGCAAATGCTTTTCTGCCCCATGGGGAGTTGACCGGGTTGGTGATCGGGCTGAACGCCGATACCGAGTTGAAATGTTCCGGGTTGCGCAAAGCAATCATCAGGGCACCGTGTCCGCCCATCGAGTGGCCACTGATCGCCCGTTGCTGGCTTACCTGGAAGTTGTTTTCGATAAGCTCTGGTAGCTCTTTGACGACATAGTCATACATTTGGTAGTGGCGGTTCCACGGTTCGCGAGTGGCATTGAGGTAAAAACCCGCTCCCAGACCGAAGTCATAGCTGCCTTCCGGATCGTCGGCAACACCTTCACCGCGTGGACTGGTGTCTGGTGCCACGATGGCGATACCAAGCTCTGCCGCAATACGCTGTGCGCCGGCTTTCTGCATGAAGTTTTCGTCAGTGCACGTTAACCCGGATAGCCAGTATATTACCGGTACCTTGACACCTGTAGCTGCTTGAGGGGGTAAGTAAATAGCAAAGCGCATTTCACAGTTCAATACTGCAGAGCGGTGGCTGTATTGTTTATGCCAGCCACCGAAACTTTTGTTGGCGCTGATATTTTCTAAAGTCATGAGGGGGGGATCTCTTATGTCAAAAAAGCGCTGCCGGAGCAGCGCTTATCAATCACGCCGGTAATCATTACCGGTACCAGGATTATTTGTCGAAGTGAATAACGCTGCGGATACTCTTGCCTTCGTGCATGAGATCAAACGCGTGGTTGAGATCTTCCAGTCCCATGGTGTGAGTGATGAAGTCATCCAATGCGAATTCGCCAGCCATGTAACGCTCAACGATTTCCGGCAGCTCAGAACGGCCTTTAACGCCACCGAATGCAGAACCACGCCATACTCGACCTGTTACCAGCTGGAACGGACGGGTAGAAATTTCCTGACCGGCTCCGGCAACACCGATGATCACAGATTCCCCCCAGCCCTTATGGCAACACTCAAGAGCCGAGCGCATGACATTTACGTTACCGATACACTCGAAAGAGTAATCTACGCCGCCGTCAGTCATGTCAACGATCACTTCCTGGATAGGCTTATCGTAGTCGTTCGGGTTGATGCAGTCAGTCGCGCCTAGCTTTTTCGCCAGCTCATATTTGCTCTCATTGATATCAACACCAATGATACGGCTCGCACCAGCCATTGTTGCGCCAATGATAGCTGACAGGCCGATTCCGCCTAGGCCAAAGATAGCAACTGTGTCGCCCTTCTCGACTTTTGCCGTATTAAGCACTGCGCCCATACCGGTTGTTACTCCGCAGCCCAGCAGACAAACTTCTTCTAGCGGTGCATCTTTGTTGACTTTTGCCAGCGAAATTTCAGGTAGTACAGTGTATTCAGAAAACGTTGAGCAGCCCATGTAATGGAAGATAGGCTTGCCGTCTTTGTAAAAACGGGTTGTACCGTCAGGCATCAGGCCTTTGCCTTGTGTTTCACGAACAGCCTGGCACAGGTTCGTTTTTCCTGATTTACAGAATTTACACTCGCCGCACTCTGCGGTGTAAAGAGGGATAACGTGATCGCCGACCTGAACACTGGTTACACCTTCGCCGATCTGCTCGACAATGCCGCCACCCTCGTGGCCAAGAATTGACGGGAAAATACCTTCAGGATCATCACCAGAAAGAGTGAAAGCATCGGTATGACAAACACCGGTTGCGACGATGCGTACGAGTACTTCACCGGCTCTTGGTAGCATTACGTCCACTTCTTCAATCGACAGTGGCTGATTAGGGCCCCAGGCAACAGCGGCTTTGGATTTAATAAATTGATCAGACATTCTGTGCTCTCTTATCTAATGATTTGGTGTCTACAGAGAACCGTCTTATTCGCGTTTTGAACGGTTGAGCGAATCAAAAGATCGCGAGCGGTATCAATACACTGTAGAAAAGAAATTCGTTATCGACGACAGTTTTTTATCTAACATCATTTGTCGTGATGGTGAGTATTATATTTCTTTCCAAATGAATGATAATTACCTTGTAAGGTAAATTACCTTTACGAGGTGGTAATAATTGCCATCAGAGGGAAATTGGCAAGGTGCTGATTCTTATGATGACGCGAAATCCCTTGGCCCAAGCAGTTGGAGCAGAGCTGGCTTGGCATTATAATGCGCCTCCTGTTACTGAAAGTATGATTTGAGAGACCACGTGACCGATCAGAACAAAGACGAATTGTTTATGCGCCGAGCTATTGAGCTGGCAGCCAAAGCCGAAGAAGAAGGTGAAGTGCCTGTCGGGGCGGTGGTGGTGTATAACGGTCAGGTGATCGGAGAAGGGTGGAACCGATCGATAGGTCAGCATGATGCAACAGCACATGCGGAAATCATGGCGCTTCGCCAGGCAGGGAAAGTGATCCAGAATTACCGCCTGCTGGAAGCAACCTTGTACGTGACTTTGGAGCCCTGCCCGATGTGTGCGGCGGCGATGGTACATAGCCGGGTTGGCAAAGTGATCTACGGTGCCTGTGATCTAAAGACGGGAGCTGCCGGCAGTGTTATGAACTTGCTTAGCTACGAGCAGGTCAACCATCATGTTGCCTGTGAATCAGGTTTGCTGGCCGACGAGTGCCGCGCTCAGCTACAGGCCTTTTTCAAGCGTCGTAGGGCTGAGAAGAAAGCAGAGAAAAAAGCCCGTCAGGCAGCGTTGGGCGAGCACCAGGCTAAAGCATAAATACTTAAAGTTAGTACCGTTCATATACAACAAAGCCCGGCATAATGTCGGGCTTTGCTGTATTGGTTTTGTCGTGATGATGCTCGCGAGTAAAGCGAGTAACAGATCAGCTGACTATACTGGCCGCAACAATGTAGCTACGCTGACGCCAGAGGATCTTTTTTCGGATATTGGCATTTAAGCGCTTACGTCGAGTTGCGATAGATGTCATTCGCTGTTTAAGACTTCTGACCGCCTTTTTTTGTCTGGTAAATCGCATAGGTTCTTCCCACAAAGCAATGGCATTGTTATGCCTGAAGATTGATGTGCCTGAATAAATGGCAAGGATGTTGGCTTTTGAGCCGAGCCCGAATATTGGGTCGATTGTCACCTAATTAGCGATGATTAAGAATGATCTGAGTCGCAGATTAAGGTTTGGCCTTACAAATAGATAAACACCGAATGTGATTATAAGGCCGACACTCAACGGCCCTATTTGAGTATGGCCGTTGAGTATCGTATTGCGCTATTTACTGGCTGTTTTGGTCGGCGTTGCCGTATTGACCGCCTCGGTGCCAGTTGTCTGAAGGGCTGCCTCCGGAATCAACGGTGGGGTGATGGTGTGTAAGCCGTCAATAACCGCAATATCCTGCTGCTGAGGGGGCTGATTGTGGGCCTGCTCGTAACCGATAATGCTCTGGTAGTAACGACGAATATTTTCGACATAATTCAGGGCCTCATCTCCACGGGCATAGCCATAACGAGTCTGCTGGTAATATTTTCGCTGACGCAGCAGCGGCAGTCGTTGCTTTACATCGCTCCAGGCATCCGGATTACCACCTTGCTTTTTGGTCAGGCGGCGGGCATCCATCAAGTGGCCGAAACCGACATTGTATGACGCGAGGGCAAACCAGACTTTCTCGTGATCTTCGATACTATCAGGGATCCGGTTGATCATTTTCCGCAGGTAATGAGTACCACCGCGGATACTCTGCTCAGGATCAAGACGATTATTCACGCCGACAGATTTTGCGGTTGGCAATGTCAGCATCATCATCCCACGGACACCGGTTGGAGAAACGGCTTTTGGGTTCCAATGCGACTCCTGATAGGACAGGGCTGCAATCAGACGCCAGTCGAACTCTTCAGCATATTTTTTGAAGAGTGATTCCCAGCGCGGCAGTTTTTTCTCGATGGCACGCAAGAAAGCCCGGGTATCGACATAGTCGAATGTCGCGACATGGCCGAAATACTTTTCTTCCAGCTTGGCAAGCTCACCGTCTTGCTGCATTTCGCCAAAGAACTCGATGAGTAGCGCATACAGGCTGTCATCTGTGGTCTGGTTGACAAACCAGGCGATGGGCTCATCTTCAGTTAACTCTAGGGCGGTAGCTATATCTGGGTGGATACGTTGGCTCAGCGCAACATCGACAGAGTCGGCAATGGTGTAGTCCAGCTCCCCTGTGGCGACCATACGAAGGAGTTCATCGCTGTCACTTTCTTCAACGGCTTGCCATTTTAGTTGCGGGTAAAGGACTTGCAGAGTATTAAGGCTTTTTTCATGGCTTGAACCTTTAACAACCATTAGCGAGCCTTTGTTTTGTGCCAAATCCTCGGTATTGCGTGGACGCCATTGCCCTTTTTTATAGACCACAATCTGGCTGGCATAGTAATAGGCCGGTGCTGCCCGAAATGTTTCCAGTCGGTCATCGGTCATGGTCAGTCCGGCAGCAACGATATCAACATCTCCTCGTTTTAGGCTCGGAAAGAGACCTGCGAGGGTGAACATCGGCTGCATTTCCAACTTTACACCTAGCTTGGCTGCAAACCGCTGTGCAAGCTCGTAGTCCAGACCGGTCGGACCGTCACTGCCAATAAAGTATGCTAGCTGGTTATTCAGTGTCCCGACGCGCAATACTCCGCTTTCGCGGATCTTTTCCAGATCACTGCGGGCAGGGGGTTCCAGCCATTTGCATCCGCTAAGCAGTAACAAGCTCAGCAATATTGCAAGAGCGTACCGGAGGTGAGGGGTTAATCGAATATTGTTCAACAACATGTGCTCATCGTTATAATTAGGTGTTCTTTATACCAAAGCTCGTCATATCAGCAAAGTCGCTCGACAGTTCACTGTGAGGAATTCTCTGTTTTCAAATATAATTAAGTGTATCTGCTAGATCCTCGGTTTGTGCTATTTGGCAGGAAAAATACACACTCCCTCAGTCTTCCCAGAGCAAATCATCATTTTATCTTCCTTGATTTACCTGGGAATGAAAAAAAACACGCAAACGGTTGCGTCAGGTGTTACGTCACAAAAAAAATTACTTTATACTACGCATCATCATGAGTTACTCGCCTCGATTCAATCGGGTCAATTCGGTGTAAAAAGGTGGCATTGACGTAATTAGCCCAGTGATTGAACTGGGTGTTAGGCCAATATCACCTTCATTCAACTGCTAATCGAGAGACGTACGCACATGGAAATTTTGCGTGGTTCACCCGCACTGTCTGAGTTTCGCGTTAACAAGCTATTACAGCGTTGCCGCGAGTTAGATCTGCCTGTGTCAGGCATTTACGCTGAGTTTATGCATTTTGCTGATGTATCTGCTCCCCTGAATGCTGATGAGCAAAGCAAGCTGACAAGTCTGCTAACCTACGGTCCAACGATTGCAGAGCATGAGCCGACAGGCACCCTGCTACTGGTTACCCCTCGTCCTGGTACTATCTCTCCATGGTCTTCCAAATCAACGGATATTGCCCATAACTGTGCCCTTGACGCCGTGAAGCGTCTCGAGCGTGGTACGGCGTATTACGTTGAGACCAGCGCTGCTTTGACTGACGTTCAGCTTACTGAACTGAAAAGCTTGATCCACGACCGTATGATGGAAGTGGTGTTCACTGAGCTGGAAGCGGCAATTGCGCTGTTCAAGCAGGCTGAGCCCGCACCGGTACAGAGTGTCGATATCCTTGTGGGTGGACGTAAGGCACTTGAAGAAGCCAACGTCACCCTCGGTCTGGCGCTGGCCGAAGATGAAATAGACTATTTGGTTGATAATTTCACTAAGCTGGGCCGCAATCCGAATGACATCGAGCTGATGATGTTTGCTCAGGCCAACTCGGAGCATTGCCGCCATAAAATCTTTAATGCTGACTGGACGATCGACGGTGTTGATCAGGAAAAGTCACTGTTTAAGATGATTAAGAATACCTACGAGAAAAACCACGACTACGTGCTGTCTGCCTATAAAGATAACGCGGCGGTTATGGAAGGCTCTCATGTCGGCCGCTTCTTCCCGAACCCTGAATCTCGTCAATATGATTATCATCAGGAAGCGGCACATATCCTGATGAAAGTGGAAACCCACAACCACCCAACCGCGATTTCGCCTTGGCCGGGGGCATCAACCGGCTCCGGCGGTGAAATCCGAGACGAAGGCGCAACCGGTATTGGTGGTAAGCCAAAAGCGGGCTTGGTCGGTTTTACCGTTTCCAACCTACGCGTACCGGGCTTTGAGCAGCCATGGGAAACTGATTTTGGTAAACCTGGGCGTATCGTCAACGCCTTGGATATTATGCTTGAAGGTCCTCTGGGCGGGGCAGCCTTCAATAATGAATTTGGTCGTCCGAACCTACTTGGCTACTTCCGTACCTACGAAGAGAAAGTGACGTCTCACAACGGCGAAGAGGTACGTGGTTACCACAAGCCGATTATGATTGCCGGCGGTATGGGTAATATCCGTGCCGAGCATGTGCAGAAGAAAGAGATCCCGGTTGGTGCCAAACTCATCGTTCTGGGTGGCCCGGCGATGAACATTGGCCTGGGTGGCGGAGCGGCATCTTCAATGGCATCCGGCCAGTCGGCAGAAGATCTGGATTTTGCCTCGGTACAGCGTGAAAACCCTGAAATGGAACGTCGTTGTCAGGAAGTGATCGACCGTTGTTGGCAGATGGGTGAAAACAACCCAATCGCCTTTATCCACGATGTCGGTGCCGGTGGTATTTCTAATGCCCTGCCGGAGTTGGTTGATGACGGTGAGCGTGGCGGTAAGTTCCAGTTACGTGATGTACCTAATGATGAGCCAGGTATGAGTCCGTTAGAGATCTGGTGTAACGAATCGCAAGAACGTTACGTGATGGCAATTGCACCAGAAAATATGGCGGCGTTTGATGCTATCTGTAAGCGCGAGCGTGCACCGTATGCGGTGGTAGGTGAAGCGACCGAAGAACGCCATTTAACCCTCGAAGATAGCCATTTCGACGATACGCCAATTGATATGCCGATGGACATTTTATTGGGTAAAGCACCCAAGATGCATCGAGATGTGAAAACACAGATAGTGGAAGGTCAGGCAATTGATCGTGACGGTATCGAGTTAGAAGAAGCGACACACCGTGTGCTTCGTCTGCCAGCCGTTGCCGAGAAAACCTTTCTGATCACCATTGGTGACCGAACGGTAACTGGCCTTGTTGCCCGTGACCAAATGGTAGGCCCTTGGCAGGTGCCAGTAGCAAACTGTGCCGTAACGGCTGCCAGCTACGATACGTATCATGGCGAAGCGATGTCGATGGGTGAGCGCACGCCGGTGGCTCTCCTTGATTTCGGGGCCTCAGCCCGTTTGGCTGTTGGTGAGGCAATTACCAATATTGCCAGTGCCGATATCGGCGATATGAAACGTATTAACTTGTCGGCCAACTGGATGTCTCCAGCAGGTCACCCGGGAGAAGATGCGGGTCTGTACGAAGCGGTTAAAGCGGTGGGTGAAGAGCTGTGTCCGGCTCTTGGCCTGACGATCCCTGTCGGCAAAGACTCGATGTCGATGAAGACCAAGTGGGAAGAGGGCGGTGAGCAGAAAGAAGTTACCTCACCGCTGTCTCTGATCATTACCGCCTTCGGTCGTGTTGAAGATGTTCGTAAAACAGTCACGCCTCAGCTCCGTACCGATAAAGGTGATTCAACGCTGGTGTTGGTAGATTTGGGCTGTGGGAAGAACCGTCTGGGCGCGACCGCGCTGGCGCAGGTCTACAAGCAGCTGGGCGACAAGCCAGCTGATGTGGATAGTCCCGAGTTGCTAAAAGGCTTTTTTACTGCCGTACAGTCTTTGGTCCGCGATGAAAAAGTGCTGGCTTACCATGACCGTGGTGACGGCGGTTTGTATGTTACGCTGGCTGAGATGGCATTTGCTGGCCATACCGGTGTTGAAGTCGATCTCAATACAACCGATGGCGACGAGTGCGAAGATGTTCTCGCGACGTTATTTAACGAAGAGCTAGGTGCCGTGCTTCAGGTGCGTACTGACGATCTCGATACGGTACAGTCCGTATTGGCGGCGAATGGTCTTGAAGCATGTAGTCATGTGATTGGTACTGTGGTTGATGAAGATATCGTTCGTATCTGGAATGGCAACGATCGTGTCTTGGAGCAAAGCCGTACTGAGCTGCGTACTATCTGGGCCGAGACGACCTACCAGATGCAGGCTATGCGCGACAACCCGGCTGGTGCCCTGCAAGAGTTTGAAGCGAAAAAAGACAGCCAGGATCCGGGTCTGAGTACCCACCTAAGCTTTGATATCGACAGTGATGTAGCTGCACCTTTTATCGCCGCTCCTGCTATAAACAAGGGTGCGAAGCCGCAGATGGCGATTCTGCGAGAGCAGGGGGTTAACTCCCATGTCGAAATGGCGGCAGCTTTCGATCGAGCAGGCTTTGATGCCAAGGATGTCCACATGAGTGACATTTTGTCTGGCAACGTGAAACTTGATGGTTTCAACGGTCTGGTTGCTTGCGGTGGTTTCTCGTACGGTGACGTACTGGGTGCCGGTGAAGGCTGGGCTAAGTCTGTGCTGTTCAACAACATGGCACGGGATCAGTTCGAGAGTTTCTTCAATCGCAACGATACTTTCGCACTGGGTGTTTGTAACGGCTGTCAGATGATGTCGAACTTGCGCGATCTTATCCCGGGCGCAGAGCTGTGGCCTCGCTTTGTCCGTAATGAATCTGAGCGTTTTGAAGCCCGCTTTAGCCTCGTGGAAGTCCAGCAGAGTGATTCATTGTTCTTCAATGGTATGGCAGGCTCCCGTATGCCTATAGCGGTTTCTCATGGTGAAGGTCGAGTCGAGGTTCGAAATGGTGAGCACCTGAATGCGATAGAGCAGTCTGGTACGGTGGCACTGCGCTATCTCGACAACTACGGCAATGTGACCCAGAATTATCCGGCGAATCCGAATGGTTCACCTAATGGTATTACTGGTCTGACAACGCAGGATGGCCGCGTAACTATCATGATGCCACATCCGGAGCGTGTATTCCGTACTGTGGCAAACTCTTGGCACCCAGATGACTGGAATGAAAATAGCCCGTGGATGCGTATGTTCCGTAATGCCCGCGTTAACATTGGCTAAATTTTCTATTGATTGCATACAGGTTTAACTAACCAACAAATGAAAACCGCTCCTCGGAGCGGTTTTTTTATTCTTGCTATTCTATACCCAGGAGCCTGGAGGTCGTTTGGGTATAAGTTGCGCATCTAATAAGCTCGTTTATTGTAAAATTTGTATTGGTTAACCTTTTTCGCTGAATTTACTCGCCTTTGTGGATAATCTGTGATTAAGCTGAGGGTAGGGTGTTTATAGGAGGGTGCATGATTTTCTTTGACCTTGATAATACCTTGCTTGATCATGACGGTGCCGAGCAGGATGCGATCCGAAGTTTTGCTTCCCGTTACCGTGATAGCATCGTCCCGTTCCAAGGCAGTCCAGAGGCTATCTGGCGTGAGATCACAGACCGGCAACGTGCACGTTGGCGTGCCGGTGAGTTAACTTTCGAAGGGCAGCGACGGGCTCGGATCAGCGAGTTATTTGAACGGCCGTTAACCGTGGCTGAAGCCGATCAATTATTTGCTGAATTTTATGCGATATATCGCCAGCACTGGCGGTTATTTCCTGATGTTGAACCGGCTTTAAGGCAACTTCGGGATTGCTCCCCCTTGGCTGTGATCACCAATGGCCTAAGCATTCAGCAGGAGGCTAAGCTTACCGAGACCGGTATTCGTGAGTATTTTAGCTTTATCATGACTTCCGAGCAGGCGGGTGCCGCAAAGCCAGATCCTCGTATTTTTCAGGCCGCTTTGCAGTTCGCCAATAAAAGTGCCGATGAATGCTGGTTTATCGGTAATCATCCATTAAACGATGCCCATGCTGCACAGAAAGTAGGAATGAAAACAGTATGGTTAAATCGCTGCGGATCAAGGGAAAAGGTCAACACCCGAGTTGTGCGCTCGTTAAGCGGCTTTGTGGATTTGGTAAAAATACATCATTGATATTAATAACAATAGGCTGAACTTTCCAGGCTGGGAATGTCAAAAAGTACAGTAATCAAAATAACAAATATGAATCGGAGATTTATTGTGATTTTGATTGAGGTAAATGCTATTCACGCATAAAATGTGTGGTTTATTTTATGCTAATGGCTCCTGATATCAATGCTTTCATGGAAGAGAGAAGGGAATGGAATACCCTAAAAGAAATGGAATGGTAACTGCCGCTCAGGGGCTGGCAGCACTCGTTGTTATCTGTTTGCTCCGCTATTTAGATACTTTTGCGGTTATCTTCAGCATTAATCAAGTGGGCATTGTTCCAAGTATCATCGCGACGTTGGTATTGCTTTCCGGCGTGTCTGCAATTGCCGGTTTGGTCCGTGGCGATATGTGGGGGTTTATCCCGCTGTACTTTTTCATACCTGCCGCTACCATGTTCTTCGGGTTCAGTCTGATCCCCTATCTTCCCTTGCTGATCGAGCCTGAATATCGTAGGTTGTTGGTTATCGCTATTAACAGTTGTGTCTTGCTTTATGCCGTATTTTTACTGCTAAGAATGATGGACTCCGATATCATATTGCCAACTGAAAAGTACTGAATCGCGTAACAACGCATTGAGCTTATTGCCTCAGATCTGTGATAATACCCTCAATATTAATCAGGCAGTTGGTGCCGATTTATGCACCAGCGACCTCTGCTCAGCAAAGGACGATGAAAAATGAAAAAAATTGAAGCCGTTATCAAGCCATTCAAGCTTGATGATGTTCGTGAAGCCCTAGCAGAAGTAGGCATCACAGGGATGACGGTATCGGAAGTGAAAGGTTTCGGACGTCAGAAAGGCCATACTGAGCTATACCGCGGTGCAGAGTACATGGTGGATTTCCTGCCGAAAGTGAAGCTGGAAATTGTCGTTGCTGACGAAGTTGCCGAGCAATGCATCGATACAATCATCGAGACAGCGCAAACCGGCAAGATCGGTGACGGTAAAATCTTTATGTTTGATGTTGAGCGTGTGGTGCGTATCCGGACCGGCGAGGAAGACGAAGACGCCATCTAAAAATCCCTTTTGCTTTGCTGTTTCATCCTCTAGCTGTATCGGAAGTGCTCATTTATGCCTATAAACTCCGCGCTTCCTCTTTGCTACAGAATGAAACAGCTTCGCCAAAGAGATTTTATCAGTAGTGTGATGCTTGATAACTGCATCAGGACGAGACATGTGGAATAAAAAAGGCTTGCCGGATGGCAAGCCTTTTTCATAATTAAATCGCTATATTTGCTGCTGTTTTCTAATTACAGCTAGTGATTGCCCGGCCGCTATATCGGCCTGGCTTGTGGTTCATTGCCAACACTAAATTCAGCAGCACTGCGCCGAAAACGGATAGAGCCAAGACCATAGGGCTTACCAGGAAGAAAGAGGCGACGAGGATACTGATATCAATCCCCATTTGTAGCTTGCCAGCCGACAGGCCAAATTTTTCCTGTAGATACAATACCAAGACATTGAAGCCGCCGAGGCTGGTCTGGTGACGAAATAAAATCAGCATGCCTAGCCCCATAAGCAAGCCCCCGATAGCGGCACAGTAGAGCGGTTCAAGGCGACTGATTTCAAGTACATGATGAAGGTTATCGGTAATTACTGAGACTAAGCCGCCAGAGATGATGCTGGTAACAGCAAAGCCCTTGCCCATTCGAAACCATGCCATGAGGTAGAACGGAGTATTCAGTAGAAAATACAGTTGGCCGAAAGAAAGATCGACAAATTGGGTTAGCAGCAGTGCCAGCCCGGTTGTCCCGCCAGTCAGTAAGTCAGCCTGCTGGAGAAAAAACACCCCCTGGGAAACGACAAACGTACCGGTAAGAATAGCAATGATGTTTTCTTTCAGTGAATGATGATAACCGCTCAAAAGTACACTCCTTATATCAGAAGCGCGCATAATAAGGGGAACCATACTGAAAGCGAAATTGTTGTTGCAAAAAGAGAAAATATAGCTGTAAGGTATTTTGTACGGAATCGTAAAAAATTAATTTTCTTATTTTCTTGTAATATGCTGCAACTAAGAGGAAGCATGATGGTGGTTGATTCGTCAAGATGAAAACAATTCATGCTGATGTTGAAAATAAACATACAGAATTAAGAATAAAAAGTTCTTTGAGGACTATCTGATTTAGATCAAATTCTGTAACATATTGCATTAGATGTTGGCGGGACGAAAACGTTTGCGTCTAGGCGCCGCCTAGCTTTACGATATGTTGATATTCACCAGGAATTGCTTGCTGCCAATTGACACAAGGGTCTGAAGATCTCAGGCGCTTCTGTGAATTTGTATGAGAACAATCTGAGTCAGGAGATACAGATGCTAAAACGCGACATGAATATTGCCGATTATGACGCAGAACTTTTTGCAGCCATTCAGGAAGAAACTGCGCGTCAGGAAGAGCACATCGAGTTGATTGCTTCTGAAAACTACACCAGTCCACGTGTAATGGAAGCGCAAGGTTCTCAGCTGACGAACAAGTATGCCGAAGGCTACCCGGGCAAACGCTATTATGGTGGTTGTGAGTATGTCGATAAGGCTGAGCAGCTAGCGATTGAACGTGCCTGTCAGCTATTCGGTGCTGAATATGCTAACGTCCAGCCGCATTCGGGCTCGCAGGCCAACAATGCTGTTTATATGGCACTCTTGAATGCCGGTGATACGGTATTAGGTATGAGCCTGGCGCACGGCGGCCACTTGACTCACGGTTCACCGGTAAACTTCTCAGGTAAGCTTTACAACATCATTCCATACGGCATTGATGAAAGCGGTCAAATTGACTACGAAGAGATGGAAGCCCTTGCCCTTGAGCACAAACCGAAGATGATCATCGGTGGCTTTTCTGCCTATTCCCAAGTTGTTGACTGGAAGCGCATGCGTGAAATTGCCGACAAAGTTGGCGCGTACTTCTTTGTCGATATGGCTCACGTCGCCGGTCTGATTGCCGCTGGCGTTTATCCGAATCCAGTTCCTCATGCGCATGTTGTTTCGACAACAACGCACAAAACACTGGCGGGTCCTCGTGGTGGTTTGATCCTGTCAAGCGAGGGGGAAGAGCTGTACAAGAAGCTTAACTCAGCGGTATTCCCTGGCGGCCAGGGTGGTCCTCTGATGCATGTTATTGCAGCTAAGGCGGTAGCTTTTAAGGAAGCAATGGAGCCTGAGTTCAAAGACTATCAGGCGCGTGTGGTTGAAAATGCCAAAGCGATGGTTGCTGAATTCATGGAGCGTGGTTACAAGATCGTTTCCGGCGGTACTGAAAACCACCTGTTCCTGGTTGATCTGATCGACAAAGGCATTACAGGAAAAGAAGCGGATGCGGCACTGGGTGAAGCTAATATCACCGTTAACAAGAACAGTGTTCCGAATGATCCGCGCAGCCCATTTGTGACCTCGGGTATCCGTCTCGGTACGCCTGCGATCACCCGTCGTGGCTTCTCGGTTGAAGATAGCAAGCAGCTTGCAGGCTGGATCTGTGATGTTCTGGATAATATCGACAAGCCTGAAGTGATTGAAGCGACCAAGGCGAAGGTACTAGAGATCTGTCAGCGTCTACCTGTTTACGCTTAATAGCACCTCACCTCTTTGCTATTTAGTCCGATACCAGCATCGGAAGTGCTCATTTATACTTAATAAACTGCGCGCTTCCTTTTTGCTCTTGAATGGAATAGCGTCGAGCTGAAGCACTATATGGTTACGTGTCGAGTACATTGCACTGCTATAACCGAATAAAACGGCACCTTCTTAAGGTGCCGTTTTGCTTTTGTCGGTCAGAATAATAAGAAAAACCATTCTTATACTCTCAATAACCGATTGAAATGGGTTACACTGAGTCGACGAATTTTAGGAGGCAAGATGCATTGTCCTTTTTGTGGTGCAAATGACACCAAAGTGATCGATTCCCGTCTGGTTGCAGACGGCCATCAAGTCCGTCGCCGTCGTCAGTGTCTGGCTTGTAATGAGCGTTACACGACGTTTGAAACCGCTGAGTTAGTCATGCCTCGGGTGATTAAAACCAACGGAAACCGCGACCCGTTCAACGAAGATAAGCTTCGTGGCGGGATCCAGCGTGCACTGGAAAAACGTCCGGTGAGTGCCGATGATATAGAGCGTGCCATCAACACGATTAAATCCCGCCTTCGCGCAACGGGAGAACGCGAAGTGCCGTCGGAAATGATTGGAAACTTAGTCATGGAAGCATTGAAAGAGCTGGATAAGGTTGCCTATATCCGGTTTGCTTCTGTTTATCGTAGTTTTGAAGATATTCGAGAGTTTGGTGAAGAAATCGCCAAATTGGAAAAATAAGCGGAGTTGGCGGCAGCTTTCAGCTGACTAACACCATGAAGTGAATACTAAGTCTGATGTTCTCATCCATTGATCATGCCATGATGCTGCGTGCCATTGAATTGGCAAAACGCGGTCGTTTTACCACGGCTCCGAACCCTAATGTTGGTTGTGTGATTGCTCACGGCGATAACATTGTCGGAGAGGGTTACCATTATCAGGCAGGCCAGCCGCATGCTGAAGTTTTTGCTCTGCGTGCCGCAGGCGATAAAGCCGAGGGAGCGACTGCCTATGTGACGCTTGAGCCTTGCTCCCATTATGGACGCACACCGCCGTGTGCCGAAGCTCTTATCCATGCCAAGGTGTCGCGAGTAGTATGTGCAATGGTTGATCCCAACCCGCAAGTTGCAGGACGTGGTATCGAAATGCTGCAAGTTGCCGGGGTGGAAGTGCAAACAGGCCTGCTTGAAGCCGATGCCCAGGCGTTGAATCCTGGTTTTATCAAGCGAATGAAAACCGGTATGCCCTATATTCAGCTTAAACTGGCTGCGAGTCTCGATGGCCGAACGGCATTGTCGAATGGCCAGAGCAAGTGGATCACCGGGCCTGCAGCCCGTGCTGATGTGCAGCGCTTTCGTGCCAAGGCTGGTGCCATTCTTTCAACCAGTGCCACTGTGCTGGCTGATGATCCATCGCTGAATATTCGCTGGGATGAACTTGGCGAAGAGGTTCAGCGTGATTATCCGCTGTCGGCGGTGCGTCAGCCTTGCCGTGTCGTGATTGACAGCCAGAATCGGGTGACTCCGGCGCATAGACTTGTTCATTTGCCGGGCAATACGATTCTGGCACGTAGTGAGCAAGGCAATGAGGAATGGCCACAGTCTGTTGAACAGCTGTTGGTACCTGCAAGAAACAAAGCTGAAAGCCAGATTGATTTGCAGGCCTTGATGAGTGCCTTATCACAGCGAGATATTAATCATATCTGGGTTGAGGCCGGTGCCGGATTGGCCGGAGCGTTACTGTCAGCCGGACTGGTTGACGAGCTCATCATCTACCAGGCACCTAAACTGATGGGAA